>OGDV01000045.1_pt1 | contig 89996 bp, 96 predicted proteins | sample 1570511 | NCBI WGS metagenome assembly OGDV01 (sample SAMEA2582179, study PRJEB24529) | metagenome | reverse complement strand
AATATAATCATGAGAGAACGCATTCATCATTAAATGACATGACTCCGGCTGAATTAATCCGAAGTCTCCGGAAAGACGAAGCTCTCTGATTTAGCACTGCACTGAATTTGGGCCAGGGTCAAAGTTAAAAAGGAGCACACTAAAAGCCTTAGCTCTACAGAGGTTCCTCCTGGTGCTCCCTCAGGAGACTATCTAATGCTGGAGACCAGTGCTTATATTTTTGCGATGAAGCAACCTAGAGGGTATACCTACATTGGTCTGGTGAAGAATTTAATCAACGAAGGTGAAGGACATATTTGGTGGAAAATATAAATAACGATGTACCACAGCATCAACCTTACCGAAATGAAAAGGTATTTAATTCCGGTAAGACAGCACTTGAGTTCAATTTTTCTGAGACAAATGGCAGTGTGAATCTTATCCTTGCGGGGCCTTTAGTATCGAAGCCGGGAAGTTTTGACTGGACTGGTCAAAAGGCCTTTTCAACAAAGCTGAGTGATGATGAAGTGATCACCTTGTGTATGGCGTTTCTTCGCCTTACTCATGAGGCTGTTCTGAAAGATAAAAAAACAAAGCACCATAATAAGCAAGTCTACAAAAACGTAAAAGTTACTTTTGATGGTAAATCCACAGCAATGATGGAGGGGGGAGTTGTAGCTATCAACAAAGACGAGAGAGACATTAATTTTATACATAAAATTAGTATTGATCCTGCCGCTTGCCTTCGCTTAGGTCTTTTCCTCTTGTCCGTCATACTGGCCCGAAATCCAGGGGTCCCATCTGACGCGGTTCTAACGTGCATGCGTCTTAATGCAAATGCTCAACTACAAAAATAACTTTTCTATCTTATCATTCCCGTTTTACGGGAATTTCAAAAAAGATACTTCCCTTAATGGTGAAAATACGCTCGGTTCATAGGATACATTAGATGTAACTATGGACTGACCCCATGCCTGTAGACAAATTCTGTCCTCACGACGAGGCCTGTTCGAAGGCCTCCGGACTGACGCCGCCGGGATGACTGTGGCGCCGGGTCCGATTGTAGAACACTTCAATGTAATCGAAGACATCCGCCCGGGCCAGATCCCGGTTTGGTATGTTCTCTTACTAATGCGTTCTTTTTTCAGTGAACTGAAGAACAATTCGGCCACCGCATTATCCTGGCAGTTGCCACGCCGGCTCAAGCTCGGTGCCAGGTTATTGGCCCGCAGAAGCGGTGCCAGTCGTCACTGCCGTACTGACTACCCTTACACAACCACAGACGGAACATGTTGAAGATCATTCCTGCCGATCGCATCTGGAAGGTAGCCGTTTCTCGTCTCCATTACTGCCAGTGTCAACATAGCTGTTTGTCCTAGCATTACCCCATTTCTCCCAAAAACGACGAAAGTGCCTGCAGGCCGCGTCATAACTGGCTTAAGCATAGATCTTAACCGCAAAAGGATCCTTTACGCATTTGGTTTTACCCGCAATAATGTGGGATAAGACAACAAAAGGATCCGCGCGCTGCGATTTATTGTCATGGCAGGATCAGCCGCTTCAGGCCAGAATAGCTGTATCCAAACCCGTTGTGCGCTACGTGAAAAATAACTCATGAACAGCATCATTCCCCTGCAGAATTCACCAGATCGCGTCTCCCTGCTGCCGATCCGCCCCGGGCGTTGATTTTGCGACCGCGGTGGCACTCCGGCGGATGGCCACCTCAACAGGTGCCACGCCGGCTTACCTCCTGGCGCCGGAAGTGAGCGCCCTCCTCTGGTATATGCCGGACCAGCGTCACCACATGTTGTTCGCCACCATGTGGAATACCGGGAGCCGTATCGGTGAAGCCCGGACGCTCACCCCGGAATCCTTCGACCTGGATGGTCTGCGCCCTTTTGTTAGGGTGCTTTCGGAGAAAGTGCGGGCGCGCCGCGGGCGGCCGCCAAAAGATGAAGTGCGCCTGGTGCCGCTGACGGATGGCAGTTTTGTGCGTCAGATGGAAAGCTGGATGGTCACCACCCGCCCCGCCGGCGGGAGCCGTTATGGCCGGTCACGGATGAGACAATGCGCAACTGGCTGAAACAGGCGGTGAAGCGGGCTGAAGCTGATGGCGTGCATTTTTCGATCGCCGTGACGCCGCATACCTTCCGGCACAGCTATATCATGCACATGCTTTATCACCGGCAGCTCAGGAAGGTCATCCAGGCGCTGGCCGGGCATAAGGATCCGCGCTCGATGGAAGTCTATACCCGGGTATTTGCGCTGGACATGGCTGCCACCCTGGCCGTTCCCTTTACCGCTGACGGTCGAGATGCCGCGGAGATCCTTCGCTCCCTGCCACCGGCCGGCTGAGATTGTCGGGCAGGCGGCCGGGGCTTTGCCACTTAGTGAAGGAGATAAAGACAAACGCATTCCAGACGAGGCAGAGTCAGTCAGTCGCTTCTGAGTCTCTCACCGTGCCGGCTGCAGAAGCGTTACGCTTATCCAGTATGACCCGGGCATCATTCCATCCGGGTCTGGAGAGAAATATTCATACCGCATCCCGTGTCCCCTCACCTTCTCATTGCACCATGACATCATTCGTATTAAGGAGCCCCGGTCCTCTGGTGACCAGCTGACATCTTCATACCGCAGACAATAAAACTTACTGCGATCCGGATATCAGCAGGTTACAGGGGATATACCTGAGGGCCTTTCCAACTGGGTAAGCCAGGTCGTTATTCAGTATATCGTCGGTGACTGCGTCCCGGGCCATTTCTGACAGCCATCAGGTTTCCTCTTCATGATTGCAGATATCAGTGCGAAGCTGGCTGAGGGTACGACAGGATTAACGAACTTCGGAGGACTGGTTTTAGCAGCTCTTGTATGGCAATGCCGGAATCAACGCTCTGCTGAGTGGCTTCATTCAGTGCGCACCGGGGATTTACTGAAATATTGACTGTGGGATGCAGTCATGTGGAGAGCTCTCAATTGGTCGGGTAACACCCTCGTCAAACTTGCATGCTGCAGTCAATATCAGCATATTCTGGCCATAAATGACATACCGCAGTCAATATTGTCCGATCTTAACCTGCAGGAAGGAGAGCGAATATTGACTGTAGTATGCGTGATGCACCTCACAGTCAATAACTAATTGCGTATGCATACGGCAGTCATGGTAATGCATATCGCAGTCAATTTTCCGGCTTCATCGCCGATAGCGCTTCAGCAAGTTTCTGCGGATCGATGCCTGCAGCCTTCAGTGCCTTGATGACTTCGTCATAATTCTGCTCCGGCGCCTTCTCTTCTTCCTCCTTGCGCGGTACCTTCACCGTCCCGCTGATGAGTTTGGGATTGCGATAATGAACGCTAAAGTAAGTCGCCCGGCCACGTTTAAACTCGGTGTAATCCAGATAGCCGATATCCCGAAGTTGCTCCATAGCCTTTCGGACCGTGTGGTTCTGCGTATAGACATTTGAGGTAAGATTCAGCCGGTCCCGCATACGTTTCATGGAGATAGGTGCGGGATTCTGGGGAAGGCTCTCGATGTAGGTATACAGCGCCTGGGCAGATTCCTTCCGCTGCAGGGCGTCAATGGCTTTCAGCCGAAGCAGGACCCGCCTGTCCATATGGTAAAGCTCAAAGAGCTTGGGTTCAGCCTTGATCTCCACGATATCCTCGTTGATGTCATAATAGGCTGACTGCACCAGATGGGTGGTCCATCCTTTGGTCTCGCTCTGGAACTGCAGGGTAACCGAGGCGAGTTTAAACAGGGAATTGCTGATGCGATCCCGCATTTTCTTGTTTGAGCGCCGTGAGTCAAATCCACACATCTTAACGAATTCAACGAACGACAGTTCCAGGGTGTCACTTTTTACCCCATACTCAGACATCGAGCGAATGATCCCGAGCCAGACTTTAAAATCCGTGTCCATATCAAGACGCGAACCGGTGATCTTAACGTCGGTGTACCCTTCGCTTTTGGCGATGGACAGCTGTACGAGCTCCTCAGTGGCATCTGTGACGTTTTTACGGTTTGCCTTACTCCTGGAGGTTGATTTCAGGGTTGGAACGAAGAGACCGAGCCTCATGAGCGCTACCGGCTGCACAGTACTGGTACTGTTGACATCCAGCTTAACAACTTCGCCGGTTGTCTTGTCCACTTCCTGAAGATTGAGAGGTAAGCTGTTATTTTCGCTCGTCATCTTGATCCTCAACGGTTATCCACAAAAGAATGTCGTTATACGTATCGCAGTCAACGGATATACATACCTCAGTAAATACCGTTGCATATCACAGTATTAGATTTCGCATACAGCAGTCAACTTTTTACATTCCACAGTCGATCCAGTATGACGCTCAAGCCAGTTATAGCGCCTGCTGCAACGATCCGGGGATCTCTTTAGGATCTCGATATGATCTCTTTGGGATCAATTACTGGATCGAAGCAATGAATAACGTTAATCCCCAGCCAGATCTACCCCACCACATTCGGGGTTCTGCAAGGGTAATCTGAATGCCGCATGAGTAACTCTCCCTGATTTAACATTGAATATTGACTGCGATATGTAGAATCTTCTTTTGTTGTTGACCAGCCCTCGGCTTTTAGTTTCATACCATAGTCAATTTTTCACATATCACAGTCAATTTCATGAAGATAGACTAATCCGGAGAAGTATCCGGCATCGTAGCGTTCGTGCTTTGTGCAGTCTCTGTGCTTTTCCACTTCCTCACTTCGTGAGATCGCTTACTGCGGCGAGCGGTAGTGAGAAATATTGACTGCGGTATGTGATTGAGCCTCTCTTCTCCGGTTTACAGCTTTCATTACAGTCAGCTTTGCAATTTTCAGATGACTTTGCGATTTTATTGTTGCTTTGCAAATAATCCCAAGATTTAATAAAATGATGCAAAGCGATGATTAAAGGATGCTCAGAATGGGACTGATGGATATACTTAACCAGTGCATTACTGCTGGACATGAGATGACGAAGGCTATCGCCATTGCGCAGTTTAATGACGACAGTCCGGAAGCAAGGAAGATCACCCGCCGCTGGAGAATTGGTGAAGCGGCGGATCTGGTTGGCGTTTCTTCTCAGGCAATCAGGGATGCAGAGAAAGCCGGCCGGTTACCTCACCCTGATATGGAAACCCGTGGCAGAGTTGAACAACGTGTTGGTTATACCATCGAACAAATCAATCATATGCGGGATGTGTTCGGTACCCGACTGCGGCGTGCAGAAGATGCTTTCCCTCCGGTGATCGGGGTTGCGGCTCATAAAGGGGGGGTTTACAAAACCTCCGTTTCTGTTCACCTAGCTCAGGACCTAGCCCTGAAAGGACTCCGTGTTCTTCTCGTTGAAGGCAATGACCCACAGGGAACGGCTTCTATGTATCACGGATGGGTGCCCGATCTTCATATTCATGCTGAGGACACTCTCCTGCCCTTTTATCTTGGGGAAAAGGATGATGCCAGCTACGCTATTAAGCCCACCTGCTGGCCTGGCCTTGATATCATCCCGTCCTGTCTGGCACTGCACCGCATTGAAACTGAGCTGATGGGGAAATTTGACGAAGGCAAATTACCTACTGACCCGCACCTGATGCTCCGTCTGGCCATTGAAACGGTCGCTCATGATTATGACGTGATTGTTATCGACAGTGCACCCAACCTTGGTATCGGTACGATAAATGTTGTATGCGCTGCTGATGTATTGATTGTCCCTACTCCGGCAGAGCTGTTCGACTACACCTCCGCACTGCAGTTTTTCGATATGCTTCGTGACCTGCTTAAGAACGTGGATCTTAAAGGCTTCGAGCCAGATGTCCGTATTCTGCTTACCAAATACAGTAATAATAACGGCTCGCAGTCCCCGTGGATGGAAGAACAAATTCGGGATGCCTGGGGAAGCATGGTCCTTAAAAATGTTGTGCGCGAAACGGATGAAGTCGGTAAAGGTCAGATCCGTATGAGAACCGTTTTTGAACAGGCTATTGATCAACGTTCTTCAACAGGTGCCTGGCGTAATGCCCTCTCTATCTGGGAGCCTGTTTGCGATGAGATTTTTGATCGTCTGATTAAACCACGCTGGGAGATTAGATAATGAAGCGTGCCCCTGTCATTCCAAGACATACCACACATACTCAATCGACTGAAGATACCTCATCACCGGCGCCGGCTGCGCCTATGGTGGATTCATTAATTGCGCGCGTGGGTGCTATGGCCCGCGGTAATGCCATCTCTCTTCCGGTATGTGGACGGGAAGTAAAATTTACCCTTGAAGTGCTCCGGGGAGACTCTGTTGAGAGCGCTTCACGCGTATGGTCAGGCAATGAGCGCGATCAGGAACTACTTACCGAAGATGCTCTGGATGATCTCATTCCTTCATTTTTACTGACTGGTCAGCAGACTCCAGCTTTCGGCCGCCGGGTTTCCGATGTCATTGAAATTGCAGACGGCAGCCGTCGCCGTAAAGCCGCAATCCTGACGGAAAGTGATTATCGCATTCTGGTTGGTGAACTGGACGATGAGCAGATGGCAGCATTGTCCCGACTGGGTAACGATTATCGGCCGACGAGTGCTTATGAACGTGGTCTGCGTTATACAAGCCGGCTGCAGAATGAGTTTGCTGGAAATATTTCTGCACTTGCCGATGCGGAAAACATCTCTCGTAAGATCATTACCCGCTGTATCAATACGGCCAAACTGCCTAAATCCGTTGTTGCCCTGTTTGCACATCCTGGAGAACTGTCTGCCCGGTCAGGTGAAGCCCTTCAGAAGGCTTTTGCAGATAAAGAAGAATTACTGAAGCAGCAGGCTGAGACTCTCCACGATCAGAAGAAAGCGGGACTAATCTTCGAAGCTGAAGAGGTCATTAGTCTTTTAACATCCGTACTGAAACAATCTTCCGCATCAAGAGTTAATCTGAGCTCACGTCATCAGTTTGCTCCAGGGGCAACAGCATTGTACAAGGGCGATAAAATGGTGCTTAACCTGGATAGGTCCCGCATTCCTGCGGAGTGTATAGAGAAAATAGAAGCCATTCTTAAGGAGCTTGAGAAACTAGGAGTTTGATGCGGACACGCTTTAGTCTACGGTTATCTCCCTTTACTTCATTTCCTTTCTCACAGGCCAGAAAAAATAACTGGCCTGAATACTCTCTATGGGACCACGGTCCCACCTGCATCGTCGTTTAGGCTTCCAGCCTGGGACCACGGTCCCACCTGCATCGTCGTTTAGGTTTCCAGCCTGGGACCACGGTCCCACCTGCATCGTCGTTTAGGTTTCAGCCTGGGACCACGGTCCCACCTGTATCGTCGTTTAGGTTTTCAGCCTGGGACCACGGTCCCACCTGCATCGTCGTTACATTATTAGTTTGGGATCGCAGTTCCATCAATGCCTGTCACGAACAGGTATTGGCATGGCGCCGGTGACCCGTTGAGCGGAGTAATCACGCAGCAGGACTGCTATTACAGGCGATGGTGAGAGCTCTGTTGGGAAATGAACGAAGCATGCATGTTGAGTGAAATCTGCAAAATTTCGCAGGGTATGCGGCTTAATTTTAAATTTCCGCCAGCATTTTTAAAGCCAGTTGTCGCCGCTGCGCGTAGGCCGGTCCTTCGTTCGGCCGGTAACCAGTTCCGGCCGTTTTACGACCTTGGGATCACCTCGTCAGCAGTGTCTCCACTGTGATGTCGTTTGTCACGTTGTCCGATCACAAAATATATTGGTTTTGACGTTCTGTTATCAATTGCGCCAGGTCTTTTGCGTCCAGAAGATCGAGCATTTTTTCCTACAGAACCGCGGGCACACAATAAAAAAACAGGCCGGTTGCTGTCAATAATAGCGACCGGGTAGCCGCAGCCGGCACCGGCGCTGGCCACCGGATCGTTTTTAAGTTCGCTGACGCTGGCAGTTACATCACACAGAATGATATTTGTCATGGTTCCCCCCTGAGACAAGTCATCTGCATGATCGGTAAAGTATGATCTGGCAGCAAGTTCCGTCTGTCATTTCGCCGGTCAGAAACGGGCAACCGGCAGCTCCTTCCAGCGGGTGGTATATGCCGATGAAGGCATCTCACGTTTCATCGGCCATTCCGGGGCAATTCCTCTACCGGCAAACCATACTTTACCCAGCCCTGAGTTGTTGATCCCGTCCAGAACCATCATCAGCTCAGCACTGTGAGGCCGTGGCGTCAGCAATGATGTCCCTGGTGTCCTGAGTGGGTGTAAGCAGTTTCTCCGTGGCCACGTTGCCGTAGTAAGGCTCTTTAACGGCGAACGGAGACGTTTTGATGGAAACGGAAATATGTCGTAAGCGTCAAGTCACTGCCGCCTGTGATTCCAGTCCCGGGATCGCTAGCTTAGAGCTCCGTCTAATTTAGAAGGAGTTCTGTTCATGGAAAATGCTGCCAACTGGCGAACTGAATCGCGTACCGTCTATTCCAGTGACTTCAAACTTCGGATGGTCGAACTGGCTTCACGACCAGATGCCAACGTCGCACAACTGGCGCGGGAACATGGCGTTGATAATAATCTCATTTTTAAGTGGCTACGCCTCTGGCAGAGAGAGGGGCGAATCTCTCGTCGAATGCCTGCAACTATCGTGGGGCCGGTGGTACCTCAATCTCTTCCGGCTTCTCCGATTCTGTTGTCCGTCGACGTTATCAACGACCCGTTGCCCGCAGCAGAGAATGACACTCTGTGTACGTTCTCCTCCGCTCACGCCAGCGCCACTTCCTGTCATGTTGAGTTCCGCCACGGCAAAATGACGCTGGAGAACCCGTCGTCAGAGTTGCTGACTGTGCTGATCCGCGAACTGACCGGGAGGACACAATGATATCCCTCCCGTCAGGCACCCGCATCTGGCTGGTCGCCGGGGCCACGGATATGCGTAAATCCTTCAACGGGCTGGGCGAACAGATACACCACGTTCTGGATGAGGATCCCTTCTCCGGCCATCTGTTTATCTTCCGGGGACGCCGTGGCGATACCGTGAAAATACTCTGGGCTGATGCTGATGGTCTGTGCCTGTTTATCAAACGCCTGGAAGAGGGACAGTTCGTCTGGCCTGCTGTACGCGACGGCAAAATCGCGATCACCCGCTCACAACTTGCCATGCTCCTTGATAAGCTGGACTGGCGCCAGCCAAAAATATCCCGCCTTAACTCACTGACAATGTTGTAAAAAAATCATAACCGCATTATAAAAGCGGTTATGAATCACGACTATCTCGCCCGTATCGCTGCGCTGGAAGACGCGCTTCGCCAGAAAGACAGTCAGCTCAGTCTCGTTGCAGAGACTGAGTCGTTCCTGCGTTCTGCACTGGCCCGCGCAGAAGAGAAAATAGAGAACGAAGAGCGCGAGATAGAGCATCTGCGGGCACAGATAGAAAAACTGCGTCGAATGTTGTTCGGTACCCGCTCCGAAAAACTTCGCCGACAGGTTGAAGAAGCCGAAGCCCTGCTGAAACAGCAGGAGCAGCAAAGCGATCGCTACAACGGACGGGAAGACGATCCGCAGGTACCTCGCCAGTTACGTCAGTCCCGCCATCGTCGCCCGTTACCGGCACACCTTCCCCGCGAGATACATCGGCTGGATCCTGCGGAAACCAGCTGTCCGGAATGCGGCAGCGGTATGGCGTACCTCAGCGAAGTCAGCGTGGAGCAGCTGGAACTGGTCTCCAGCGCCCTGAAAGTGATCCGCACGGTCAGGGTGAAAAAGGCCTGCACCCGATGTGACTGTATCGTTGAAGCACCTGCGCCATCACGTCCCATCGATCGGGGTATCGCCGGGCCGGGTCTGCTGGCCCGCGTGTTAACGGCCAAATACTGCGAACACCTGCCGCTGTATCGCCAGTGCGAAATCTTTGCCCGTCAGGGCGTGGATCTGAGCCGGGCTCTGCTCTCCAACTGGGTGGATGCCTGTTGCCGGTTAATGGCCCCGCTGGATGAGGCCCTTTACCACTACGTGATGGACTGCCACAAACTGCATACGGATGACACTCCGGTTCCGGTGCTTGCACCGGGCAGAAAGAAGACGAAAACCGGGCGTATCTGGACGTATGTACGTGACGACAGAAGCGCAGGTTCATCAGATCCGCCAGCGGCATGGTTCGCCTTCTCGCCAGACCGGCAGGGAAAACATCCTCAGCAACACCTTCGCCACTATCATGGTGTGCTGCAGGCGGATGCCTTCGCAGGCTACGATCGGTTGTTCAGTCCGGAACGTGAAGGAGGGCCGCTGACAGAAGCCGCATGTTGGGCCCATGCCCGCCGAAAAATCCATGATGTCTATATAAGCACTCACACAGCGACAGCAGAAGAAGCCCTGAAACGTATCGGTGAGCTGTACGCGATAGAAGAAGAAATACGCGGCCTCACGACAGAAGAGCGTCTGGCAGCCAGACAATCGCAAAGCAAACCACTGCTGGCATCGCTGCATGAATGGCTGGTAGAAAAAAATGAGACGCTGTCGAAAAAGTCCCGTCTGGGCGAAGCGTTCGCTTATGTCCTGAACCAGTGGGATGCGCTGTGCTACTACTGTGAAGATGGCCTGGCAGAGCCTGATAACAACGCTGCCGAACGAGCCCTTCGTGCCGTCTGTCTTGGGAAAAAGAATTTTATCTTCTTCGGCAGCGACCACGGTGGTGAGCGCGGAGCCCTGCTGTACGGACTGATCGGGACGTGCAGGCTGAATGGTATCGATCCGGAAGCCTACCTTCGCCATATCCTGAGCGTACTGCCGGAGTGGCCCAGCAACAAAGTGGCCGAACTGCTGCCATGGAACGTGGTTCTTACCGATAAATAACCGTCAATACGGCGCTCACTTAACGCTTACACTTAAGTTAGTGATAGTCTTAATACTAGTTTTTAGACTAGTCGTTGGAGTCCGGATGATTGATGTTTTAGGTCCAGAGAAGCGCAGGCGGCGAAGTGTTCAGGAAAAAATCGCCATTGTTCAGCAGAGCTTTGAACCCGGAATGACCGTGTCGCTGGTCGCCCGTCAGCATGGTGTTGCTGCCAGTCAGCTGTTCCTGTGGCGTAAGCAATATCAGCAACTGTCTTGAAGGTAAAAATTATGGAGCAACGTGGTGGTACGACTCATCCCATTCTTCGTTCTTTCTGAGCATTGCGTTCAGGATGGTAAGCAGCTTACGCATACAGGCTACCAGCGCCACTTTTTTGGCCTTTCCGGCTGCAAGCAGGCGCACATAAAACGTTTTTATCACCGGATTAAAGCGGGTTGCCACAAGCGCAGCCATGTACAGTGCTGATCTTACGCCAGCCCTGCCGCCAAAAATGGTTCGCCGGCCACGCATAGTCCCTGAGTCCCGGTTGACAGGAGCAACACCTATAAGCGCACTGATTTCGCGTCGGGAGAGCGTTCCCAGTTCCGGAATCTCCGCCAACATCGCGGAAACGGTCATGGTGCCTACACCTTTGATACTGCTCAGGCGCTCAGCAATCTCTTTAAAGTGGTTACGGATGTGACTGTCCATTTCTTTCTCGAGCCTGACAAGCTCATCTTCCAGCGCTTTAATGATGGTATTAATGCTTTTCTTGTTCTGCGGATGGAATGGATGCAGTCGGTTACGCTCAGCCACCAACATCGCAATCAACTGGCGTCTGCGAACCACCATCGCAGCAAGGGCCTGACGTTCAGCATCCGGCAGTGCCCTGATAAAGCGTTTCCGCTCAGGGTGACGATTAATAACCTCAGCCATCTGCGTGAGGACTCTGGCATCAATTCGGTCGGTCTTCGCAAGATATCCCATTGCACGGGCGAAGTCACGGGCCTGCCTGGGATTGACCACGGCAACCTCAAAACCTTCGGCCTGAAGCGAACAGGCCACCGCAACTTCCAGCCCACCAGTGGCCTCCATCAGAACCAGAGCAACGGAGTGCCGTCTCAGTCCGGTAATAATCGCGTTAAAGCCATCAGAGTCATTGCTGACTGTAAACTGAGCAACATCACTGCTGGCAGCGATGTCCAGTGTGGCTTTGGAAACATCGATGCCCACACAAAGTGGATTTGGCTGACTCATTTTTACCCCTCCTTGCAAATACGTTATGGAATACGGACAACTGTTCGGGTTTCAGATGAGTGGCTCGGCGTATGCGCCAGTCGCTGATATACGGGCTTGTACCCTGGAAGGCATCGGGCTGCATACGTTTTGCCAAATCTAATCGTATTAATTTTAATCAGTCTTCAAGATACAAGGAAGGCAGTCTCACTGCTGTTGCCGCTGGTGAACAGGTTGTACCCGCGTCGGAGCTGGCATCTGCGATGAAGCAGATTAAAGAGCTGCAGCGCCTGTTGGGCAAGAAAACCATGGAAAACGAGCTGCTGAAAGAAGCCGTTGAATATGGCCGACAAAAAAAGTGGATAGCGCACGTGCCCTTGTTGCCGGAGGATGGCAAATAGGCCTCGTCAGTCGTTGCCTTCGGATCTCACGTGCGCAACTGCATGCCATAGTCAGTAGGTCGAAGAACTGGCAGGATCGCCGACGCAAGCGCAAGCCTGATGATACTGAAGCGCTGGCCCGTATCCATACTGTTATCGGCGATCTGCCCACCTATGGTTATCGTCGGGTATGGGCACTGCTACGCAGACAATCAGAAACTGACGACATGGCGGTGATCAATGCCAAACGTGTATACCGCATCATGCGTCAGAATGCGCTGCTGCTTGAGCGTAAACCGGAAATACCGCCCTCGAAGCGGGCGCATACAGGGAAAGTGGCCGTTGGAGAAAGTAACCAGCGGTGGTGCTCTGACGGCTTCGGGTTCAGCTGTGATAACGGTGAAAAACTGCGGGTCACGTTCGCTCTGGACTGTTGCGATCGCGAGGCACTTTACTGGGCGGCCAGTAACGGTGGATATGACAGTGAAACCGTGCAGGACGTCATGCTGGGTGCCGTGGAGCGTCGTTTCGGTAACAGCCTGCCGACATCCCCCGTTGAGTGGCTGACAGACAACGGTTCAGCCTACCGTTCTTATCAGACGCGTCAGTTCGCCAGAATGGTAGGACTGGAGCCTAAACATACGGCGGTACGTAGCCCGGAAAGCAACGGTATGGCAGAGAGCTTCGTGAAAACGATGAAGCGCGATTACATCAGCATCATGCCGAAACCCGACGGGTTAACAGCGGTAAAGAACCTTGCGGAGGCCTTCGAACATTACAACGAATGGCATCCGCATAGTGCGCTGGGGTATCGTTCGCCACGGGAATATCTGCGGCGGCGAACCAGTAATGGGTTAAGTGATAAAAAGGGTATGGAAATATAGGGGCCAATCCAAAATTGAATATGATTTTAAAAGAAGAAATTGTTTTGGGTATCTACAGCTGGCTTCATATGACTCCGGTCAGCATGCTGGTAAGAAACATAACCAGCGATCAGGGAGGGGATTACGCGATCGTCCGCTTTACCGTCGATAGCCGGGGGGGCCAGATGGGGCCTAAGGCACAGGGCCAGCTTCTTTGTTCATTCGGGTTTAATGTAAAGGAATCCTGTGAGGCCGACCCTAAAGACGGTCCAGGCCTCATAAAGGCCGAAATGATGAACGGTGTTATGCAGCTGGTACCGGAATGCATTGAGCTCACAGACAGCCAAACCCAGGCAATCAGGAAAGAAGTAACCGTGTTTAACAGGGTTTGTGCAATGCAACTCCTGGGGGGGCATGGGAATGCAAGGTCTCTGTGGGAGAAAGAAATTCTTCCCCGGATGAAAGTGCGCAGACAACTACATTGAGGCAAGGCGATGAGCAAAGTGCATTGTATTAGTGGTATTACCTGGAAAAACTCCGATAGCGCGTCTTTCAAAGTATATGCCAGCATTGCTGCTGTATTCAGCCTTGGCCTGGTCACAGCTACCGTCAGGAACTATGAAATTCTACAACTGACTGTTCCGTATACCTGGTATGTTTTCTTCACTGCATTCTGGCTTCTGTTCCCGTCCTTTACGGTCTCTTTCCGGGAGCGGGAAGGGCGTCTGTTTACCTCGATGGGTTTTTACGGGTTAAAACTGTTCACTCTCGATCGCCCTGTCTCCGATGGGTACTGGCTGGTCACGATGGAGAAAAACCGTTATCGCCTCGTCAGAGTATGCAGGGACGGGCGACGCCAGCCTGTATGGCTGACGTTTAAGTCTTTACCAGAGTTTGTTTAACGATTACCGTCGCACGTTCAGGAATACGATACGGGAGACGATATGAATACTGACTTTGCCCATTACAACGAAGAGCAACTACGCAAACTCGGTGAGCTGCACAGTTTACTCCGTCACAGCGATATCGGCTCATCTTACCTTGCCACGCTCCCGGAGCCCCGTAGTGTTGAGGAGTTGAATCCTCCACAGGAAATCAATGTGACTCATTCGGTACCCGACGTCGACACCCTGGTGGATATTTACCGGCAGCAGCGGGTTGATAAAGTCCATGTCAGGGATGAGCATTATTCAACCAAAATCACCCGAAAATATCCCGGATTCGTTGTGGTCAGAAACAATCATGATCAGGTGATGTCGCTGGTGGGTGAAATCAACCGGCTTCGCGACAAATTTGCTGATGCTGTAAAAGCTATCACTCATTACCAGGACTCCCGGTCAGAAATTCTGCATCAGGTTTACCCGTGGCTGGTGACTTTACAGGTGTCCCGTAATATCCGGATCGTTACTGAGCAAATTCGCTCCCTGGGGTTCACCTGGCAAATCCCTGTCATTCATAAATTTACCCGGCTGGAAACGGTTATCGACCGCTTACGCAGGGAGATAACTGAGCTCCAGCCGGATATCAGTCTGACAAAACAGGATGTTGAACGGCTGAAACAGGAACGAACCGAAGAAATCATGATGCTGTCGTTGCTCAATGATGAAGTGAGTCATGACGATGAAAATTTGAGAAAATTTCGGCTCATCCGTGAAAGTAACTTTCCGGCTGTTAACGTCAATATCCGGTACACCAGTCCTGAAGATCCAGATGATGTTCATGGGCCGTACAAACTCAACTTTCGCGCGCCTTTACCATTAATTTTGTTCAGCGAACCGGGCCGGTTTAATCCGTTAAAAAATTACGTAAAAGGTGAAAGGCAGAAGCGCGGCGATTTTAATGAAAAATATCGTTCTGTCCTGCCCCGTATAGGGCTGGTGGAAGTCATCAGGGAGTCAAAATGAGCCGGATTCTAACCGGGATTTGTGAAACTGATCCGGCCAGGAGGTTATACAAAGTGGCCGTCAGTAGGGGAAACACTTTTCTGTCTGCAAAAGAACGTTTCCGTGTACAGGTCTGTTTCAAAAATGCCACAACACATCCAGATGAAGATCGGCTGCTGGCCGAGCTGTTGACTGTTCATCACTTCCTAGCTGACACCTCTATTTTATGGCATATGGAGCAAAAAACTTATGCATGCACCACGACATGGGCCACCACGTCCACATGGCTGCCAGAAATATATCAGCGTCAGGCCAGCACGCCCAATGTGGTAAAGATTATCAAATTTATGCACGCCCGGTTTCCAGGCCTTAAAACGGTTGCAGAAACAAATGAGCAGGGTTACGAACAGGCGCTTACCAGTGTGGATTTTGAAATTCCTTACTGGCCGGTGCTGCCGAAATTCGAATCTGATATAGGAACGATACAGGTAACGATTGCCGGGATGATCCGTTACACAGAAACGATGAGCAATAAAGATTGTAAAACCCCTCTCGACTTAATGATAAAAAGTTTTAAGTCAGGGTTGATCCCGATAGAGAAAATGCCGTTGAATAAGACTGAAAGGCTTATGCCTCTGAATATCAACACCGCTGGTAAGATATTTACACACGCAACATGGCCGAGATGTCGTTACATTTTCGTACCGGATGAGGCGGGAATAATGAAACTGGTTAACGTGGTCAAATTAAGATTAAAGCCTCTGGAGGAAAAATGACTTACGCTATTTTCTTGTTAGTAACTGCTGTTTGTGCATTCGGATTAAATTATCTGACAAACAAAATCTGTTCCGGTACGGGTATGATTAACCAGAGTGGAGGCTCTAATGTACACGCCTTACGGTGTATCACATCGTTCCTCCTCCTTCTGGTCACACTCTGGCTTCCTGTCAAACCAGCCGTGATCAATCTGGCAGTAGAGTTTGCTGCACTGGTGAATTTTATTGCATCTGTCACTCTCTATACCGTTGCAAATTTCCGGGAAAAACGGAGATTAAAAAAACAAAGAAAAGAAGAAAAAGCTGCTCAAAAAGGATAATCCATGATATCGCCTCTCATTTTCCTTCGTGAGACGCACCAGAACTTATTCAGGCACAGGGTAACGTATTTTCCGGTTTCCTGGCTGCCTTCGCAATTATTCCGAGCAGGGAGCAATGTCAGCCTTTTTAAATATCATCCGGAGTTTTCATGAATAATAAAAGAACGATTACCACTCGAGAGCAGATTAAAATTAATGGGGAAATTCGTGAGAGAACAGCTACCCATATTGTTACCGGTGCTCATGGGTACGAAACCCTTTGCATAAGTGGTTATATTGTCGAACATAACGAGATGGGTGAGGTTATCCATAACAGCGAAAAATTAGCGGAAGATTTGTTACCTGTTACCTGCCCCACATGCAGGGTCATTTGGTATCACACCCATGAATTTACACTCGATGATTTTGACAGTCTTTCAGGAAAAGGGGATTTTGTTGTGACAGATTTGAAAGAACTGAATATCTGAAAAGTTCATAAGTGACCAGCGCTCAGAAACATGTTGCTGAGTGCTGGCGTTTCTCTCAGTAAAATCTATATGTCGTCCAGATGATTACGCATAAAGCTTACCATGGCTTTTTCACTGGCAAGATATCCACGGATATAACGGAAGACCATCTTTGGATCAGACCAGTTCCCCATCTCGGTAATCTTTTCCAGGGAGTACCCGGCCTTAAACAGCTCTATGGCTCCCCCCACACGCACACTGTGTCCTGTCCATGTCCGGTACCGCCCGGACTGTCGGTTACTGTCGCCGACCTTCCCGGCAATCCCCCAGAGGCGTGCAAATGCCTGGTTCAGTGAATTAGAGGACAGCATACCAACATCTTCCCGTGATACCTTTGATTCATTCTTTAGCTGCGTCAGTAACCCCTCACTGAATCCTGCTTTGACCAGCATCCTGTCTATGGATTTTCCCCGTGATAGCTTACTGCTGGTGGACGGGAAATATCGGTTTGTATGGATGTTTACAGGCTGAAAAAGAAAACGGTGCCCGAAGGTTTCGGTATCGGTGTATTCCACCGTCTCAATCAACCGTCTGACATGCTGACTGCATTGTGGTGAGAGCTGAAATGTCAGGTTACTTGAAAGGCTTGTCTTGGTCCGCATGACGTCCAGAAGGTAACAGGACGTGTCATTTTGCCATTTCAGGTCGCCGGTTTTAATCCTTCGAATTTCAACGTTACGCAGCAGGGTTTCAAACCCAACCCATATCATTGCAAGGTCCCGTATGTCTCTCAGGTCGTCGCTTTTATGCAGCGACCGGCGAAGAATATTGAGATCGGATATAAGAAATGGAAGGGCCTGACCGGTGACGATTTTTTTCTCATTCTCCCGCGCCCGCCATACCTGAACCAGTGCTTTTATCAGAACGTTGCGGAAGTCTTGAAAACCCAGGCTGCTGTTAACGCTTGAAAGGCATGCAATAAAATGAGAGATAGTCGCCATTTTAACGGATCCATTCAGCCCATTAATATAGCGCTCGACATCAACAGCTGTGACGGGGAAGGGGGTCAGACCGTGCCTGGCGCACCATGCAGACCAGACACTCGTGACCCTTAACTGACTTCTGGCCGTATTGTACCGGCGAAACCGCAACAGCTTGAGTGCATCCAGAGCACTCATGTCATCGGTTCGTGAGATAGCAACCAGTTTGGTTTTATCTGTCATGGGAAGATCTCATGTCTTTTTACTGATACTGTTTTTATAACCAGTATAATAACATTGTTTTTTTTCAAATCCAGGCAGAACGGGAAATTAATCAAATTGCTTCTCTTGCCTGTGCGTGGAACTTCGTTTACTGTTTTCGAAAATAGACAGTGTTTTTGAACATGCCCCGGAGCGTCGTTGTTGAAAAGCCCAAATGTGCACAGTAGCCTGAGAGAAGCCTATCTCCTGAAGTTCAGAAAGTGCAGTACGACTGAAACCCTTGACAGAGTGTTTGAGCGTATCCTGGATAAATTAAATGATGAAGGTGGGGATATAAATAAGATAACCAGCCTGAACGGAGCTTATGATCACCGCAGGGCTGAGATCTACATGAAAAAAAACTATGACAAAATACCTGCTTCCGTGTGGCATCTCATCCCCGATGAGATATGAATAATGTAAATTAGACGCTGTTATTCCAGGTTTGATAAAAACGGATGATGTAGAATTCCTTTATTCGTTTTTAACGAGGAATATTCATGCGACGTAATTCACAAAAATGGATACCATTTGGATTCGATACGGTTTCAAATAAAATTGTTGATATCGCCAGCGTTGAGAATGGCCTTTCGTGCAACTGTGTCTGTCTCATTTGTGGAACATCCTTGATTGCAAAACAAGGTAAAAACCAAAAATGGCATTTTAGCCACAGCACAGAAGTAAAAGGAGTTTGTAGTGAGCTCACACTACAACATATAAAAAAATACATAAAGGTTAAAATACAAGAAAAAAAATACCTTGCTCTTCCACATCTTCTGCAAGGTAAGGAGAAAGGGATCGTTACCCTTAAAAATCTCGCTGGTGGTGGGATTGTTTGTGGCCTTAATGCTGACCTCATAGGGTTATGTAACGATACGACAATCGGGATATTCGTTAATGATACGTCGGAGGATATCCAGCCAAATCCAGACCTTTTAGCTCAAACAGGCCAGCTGGCGCTGGTGGAGATCGATGCCGTTCGGATAGAAAGTTTAATCACTCCATATCGTGAGAACGGGGAAGGCATAAAGATGATGGATGCGATAGAAAAGCTACTTTTCACCTCAGATGAAGCCAAGCGGTGGATCTACCATCCCTTAATGCAGACAGCACCACCACATACTTTACATCAGTACAAACGCCACCTGAATGCCAGCGGCAACCAGCTGCTTTCTATGATTCCGGTAGATCTACCCATGAATATGAATTCGTTGCCTCTGGCACCTGCACAGCAATGGCAACATTTACGATGGACAATAGAAATACTCGCTAAACTTACCCGGGCGGATATACCTTCAGGGAGTAGCGTTTTTGATGAACTGGTATCCTATGCACCGAGGATGCTGGATTCCTGGGAATCTATAAACGTACCCGCGTACGAACGTTGGTACGATTATTACATCAGTAAAAGGGGAGAGGGAGGACTGAATGAGGCGGAGCAGGAATACATTAGCTTCATAGTTAAAATCGCGAACTGGAACGTGTCTATACATAACTTACCAGAGTTTGATCGCGAGAGAGCTTTCCATGATTGGTTTCTCACTCATGATCCCAATAAGTGATCTTCTCAATCTGCGTCAGGTATCTTTTCCTAAGCCGAGGATGTAGACAGTAAAGCAGTTTCTCCGCAGTAGGTTTTCCACAGGATAGATCCAATAACTGATCCATAAAGGATCCAGAGAGTACCAAAAAGATCCCGGATCGCTGGAGGCCCTGTGCCGCTTGGCTTGGAAGGTGATCGGTGTCTATTGTATGCTACGAAATGTCTACTGTAATCTACAAACAGTCTACTGAATGCTATATATTGTCTATTGTGCGCTATAAAAGTGTCTACTGTATGCTATATTTTTGATGGTTATTCAAAACTTAGGGTTTGAGGGAAATGTCTAACAAAATCAATGAGTCATACCTAAATGTAGAAGAAATAAATCAGACTACTGGTGAAGTTATCACACTTTCTTCCACATCGGAGACCAGTGTACAGACAGTTCCTCTGATGCGTTTGGGGGTCTTTGTACCAACATTAAAATCGACGAACAAAGCGATCGCTAAGAAAAGCAATGTCGGATCAAACATCAACGCGTCAGACGATCTTAGGCATCTGGAGTTAGCCAAATCCGAAGGGTTTGAAAGGATTACCATTTCAGGTCCAAGGCTAGACATGGATACGGATTTCAAGGTTTGGACAGGAATCATATCGGTACTGACCGATAATGAACTCGAGTCTAACGAGGATGGGACTATCTCGATCCGATTTACTGAGTTTGCTATGCGATGTGGTTTTTCTCGTGGACGTCTGAAGGCTGAATTTCGTGAAAAAATCAAAGATTCGCTCAGGAAACTGATGTCTAATGTTGTTGAATTCTCCAAGGACAGAGGCACAAACATTGAAGTCACTAAATTTGTTCAGCTCATTGGTGAGTCAACCGTGGACATTGGTAATGACAAAGTTATCCTCACTCCGTCGAAAACGCTTAAGGATCTGTATGTTGGTGAATACAAGATCCTGCTTAAGCTGAGAGCCCTTAAAGCCCTTGCAAGGAAAGAGTCAGCCCAGGCCCTTTATACGTTCATTGAGGCTCTGCCACCTAATCCGATCCCTGTCAGCATTGAGAGGTTCAGGAAGCGTTTATCCCTCACTTCCAGACCTGCTCTTCAGAATTCAACGGTAAGAAAAGCACTTAAGCAACTGGAGGACATAGGATACCTTGAATACCAGGAGCTTAAGGAAGGCAACAAGATAGCGTTTCAAATCATCAAGAGAAATCCCTCCCTGAAGTAGAAAGTCCACCGACAATCGCTCTGAGGGGGCTTACGGGCCCTCTTCAGTAGAACCCGGGGATTGTTCTCTACAAAGTGCTATCGGATTGTACGTTAAAAACACCAAAAGTAACGCTGACATGTCGTAACCCCTTCCAACTTCAGTGAAAGTTTTTGAAAACGTAGTGGCTCAGCTGAAACTGCCGATGAATTTCACATCAGGTTCCTAAGAAGGAAAGTAACTTTTCTTTTTTGCCATGATGCAAGAGCTTGTCTTCTGTTGCCTGTTTTGTAAATTCGTCTGGTAGATAGTCTACTGCACGCGACATGCGAACCTCGATTAGCCCTACGGAATACAAATGTCTACTGTATGCGATATCTGAATGCTGTTGGTAAAAGCAGGTGGCCGTTAAAGACAGATGTCTATTGTACGCTACAAGTATCTCAATCTGGGGTGTGCTGCAGGGTGACGATCTACTGTATGCGGCACCCGGTTGAATGTTCGATCAGGTCCGCATTTATCGGTGGTGTATTCCATTTGTCTACTGTGTGCGGCCATTCACGCTATAGGGTATGAGCTGGTGGATAATGGCCTATCGTATTTCAATACTGCCATGGCTTCAGAACAGGGGCGTTTTAATGATTGCGATCGCATATTGTCTACAGTATGCGACATGCGTCACAACCGGACACCGGTATACGTTTGCTGTTCTACAAGGACGATGAGAGGAGTTCTGACGTAGACCCGGATTATAGCGGCATGCATAACTACACCACGTATGAAGAACATGTGCGCTATGTAGAACTACCGCAGCATGAGCATGAAAATCATCATCACGATAAGGAGGGCACGGCAAGTGATGTTCTGGAACCAAAAAAAGAAAGAGAAAGCAGCAACCGGCAATGAAAAAAAGCGCTTCGATCACCTGCTTTCGGTGGCCGAGAAATTACCTGTCATGACGCTGCCCGATCTCATTCGCGCTATCGTGCGACCAGTACAGAGTGATTTCTTGCTGGCGGTAGCCGAGGAAGGAACAGATGCCCGACCAAATATGACCCCTGAAAAGTTCTTCTTTGAAGAGCTTATCCATGTGAAATCGTATGAAAAGATGAAAGAACATGAGATGGACGGCGCTGATTACCCGTTGTCACTGGCAAGTGATATGGTGCTGCCGTGGCCTTGGAGCCTACAACGCTTTATCAATAACGTTTCACGTATTGGAAGCTATAAGGGGAAGCCGTGGAAGCAGGATAATAGCAATCATTATGTTGAGCTATGGTTGCCCTGGCGTATTGGCTTTGTGGGTGGCGGAAATCATTCAATAACGGCTGGCATTCTGGCCGGAGAAGGGACGCTAATCCCTGAGCACGTTTACGATATGTCCTGGCTGTTTGAGCTGGTCCGAACGGACGGTAATCACTGGTTTGTTGACGATCATAAGGTCGAAGCGGTTAAGTCGGGGCGTTCAGCTGCGGTGTTTGAGATAGGGCGGCTATTAGTGGAAGGAGCTTAAGAATTTTGCTCGAACTGCTTGCTGAAGACGTTTACGTCACGATGATCCCTGTTAAGCCTGTGGCTAAGGATCTATGTCTACTGTATGCGACAATCACCGCATATCGGTTATGCCCAAATAGGGGAAGGTCTATTGTATGCGATATCGGGCTATGGCTGATCAGTGCTGGAGGCTACTTATTCGTGTCTACTGTATGCGACGGCCAACTCAAGTGGATATGCGCTAGTGGGAGAACGGTCTACTGTATTCGACGTGCCGTTAAATGGCCGATTCTCGCCGGTTATGCAGGCTATGAACAACTGGTGTCTACTGTATACGCCAAGCCACGCACCGGTACGTGCTGACAGACAATGGTCTACTTTATGCGACGTGCGCTGAAATAGCCGATCCTTGCCGGTTACGCAGGTTACGAACAACTCTGGTGTCTACTGCATACGCCAACCCACACACCGGTACGTGCTGACAGGCAATAGTCTATTGTATTCGATGCCCGGTTAAATGGCCGGGCATCGCCGGTTCTGCCGGGCAGGAACAACGGGTGTCTACTGTAGGCGACAATCCACGTACCGGATAGGTTCTGAAGGTAATTGTCTACTGTATGCGACGTGCGGTTGAATGGCCCGGCATAGCCGGTTATGCCTAGCAGGAACAACGGGTGTCTACTGTAGGCGACAACTCACGCACCAGGTAGGTGTTGAAGGCAATGGTCTACTGTATGCGATGTCCGGTTAAATGGCCGGGCATCGCCGGTTATGCCGGGCAGAAACAACGGGAGTCTACTGTATGCGACGACTAACGCACCGGTAGGTGCTGACAGGTAATGGTCTACTGTATTCGACGCACCGTTAAATGGCCGGACATCGGCGGTTCTGCCGGGCAGATACAACGGGTATCTACTGTACGCGACAACCCACACACCGGGTAGGTGCTGAAGGAAATGGTCTACTGTATTCGACGCACCGTTAAATGGCCGGGGATCGCCGGTTCTGCCGGGCAAAACAACGGGTGTCTACTGTATACGCCAAGCCACACACCGGGTAGGTGCTGAAGGAAATGGTCTACTGTATGCGACGTGCGGTTGAATGGCCAGGCATCGCCGGTTATGCCTGGCAGGAGCAACGGGTATCTACTGTAGGCGACAACCCACGTACCGGATAGGTTCTGAAAGATAATTGTCTACTGTATGCGACGTGCGGTTGAATGGCCAGGCATCGCCGGTTATCACAGGTATGAACAACGAGTGTCTACTGTAGGCGACAACCCACGTACCGGGTAGTTGCTGACAGGTAATGGTCTACTGTATGCGATGTCCGGTTAAATAGCCGGGCATCACCGGTTATGCCGGGCAGGAACAACGGGTGTCTACTGTAGGCGACAATCAACGCACCGGGTGGGAGCTGAAGGCAATGGTCTATTGTATGCGATGTCCGGTTAAATGGCCGGGCATCGCCGCGTATGCACCAATAGGGTCTACTGTATGCGAGAGTCGACATATAACCCATGTTAAGTGTCTACTGTGTGAGGCAACCTGTGAAGCCTCGTGGGTAAAGGTCTACTGTACTCGATGGTTAGGAACGATCACTTACTGACCATGGATATAGCTCCAGTGGTCTGTATTATTCTGCCGTCCGAGAGTGATATGAGTTCGCAGTCCAAGAACCATCAGAAGATTACACTGACTATTTTAACTATAAGAAACTGAATTATATACCTATTAATCAACCTCAATAGAGATGCTGGATATGTTTCCAGAAACCTAAAATTACAAAAATTGACAGTTGCTACATATTTGTATGAGTTTTAAACTATCTCTGCAACACACGGAAAAATGTTTCATTATGGGAATAAAAAATGAACAAAAGTACAATTGCATTGATGATGGCCATGCTTTCAGGTACTGCTTATGCTGACTCTACGCAGTTAACGCCAAATTTCTCACCGGAAAGTGTAACTGTATCTACCTCCGCCGGGATGTTAAGCGGTAAATCTCATGAAATGGTTTATGATACTGGTACAGGAAGAAAGGTCAGCCAGCTGGACTGGAAGATCAAGAATGTAGCCATTTTAAAAGGCGACATTTCCTGGGATGCATATTCGTTTCTGACACTGAATGCACGAGGCTGGACATCCCTGGCTTCCGGGGCTGGTCATATGGACGACTATGACTGGATGAACGATAATCAATCGGGATGGACTGACCACTCATCCCACCCCAGCACGAACGTCAACTATGCCAATGAATTCGATCTGAACGCAAAAGGCTGGGTTTTCCAGAATGAAAACTATAAAGCGGGTGTAATGGCTGGTTATCAGGAGACTCGATTCAGCTGGACTGCAACCGGTGGTTCCTATAACTACGATAATGGTGCATATACTGGAGAATTCCCTGCTGGTGAACGTGGAATTGGCTATAGCCAGCGGTTTTCCATGCCGTACATTGGCCTTGTAGGTCAGTATCGTATTAATGATTTTGAGTTCAATGCATTGTTTAAATTCAGTGACTGGGTTCGGGCGCACGATAACGATGAGCACTACATGCGGGATTTAACTTTCCGTGAGAAGACGACCAGTTCACGTTACTATGGCACTTCAATTGATGCCGGATATTACGTAACTCCGAACGCCAAAGTATTTGCTGAGTTCACCTACAGTAAATATGAGGAGGCTAAGGGAGGGACTCAGATTATTGATACTAACAGTGGCGAGTCCGCCTCCATTGGGGGAGATGCCGCCGGGATATCAAATAAAAACTATACGATTACAGCGGGCCTGCAATATCGATTCTAAGTAAAAAATCCTGATTAGGAGGATTTGTTCCATTTCATTCGTTACCTAATCATGACACATGCCATATTTAATGCCAGAGTAACAGCTCTGGCATTGAAAGATTTCATAAATTAAAAGTCAGGCATACCCGTCAAGCGTAGAAGATGAAATCCACATAAAAAACAGAACCATAGTATGATGCAGCACCATATCATCCATCAAGATTTCGGAGGATATAAGAACAGAATTTATTAAGATATGGAAATATCGAGGTTCCTGTATTTTCTGTCTACTACAGTAGACCACCGGGAAAAGAGATAACATGTATACGCCCGGATTTCAGAAATCGGATTAACTGAATACCATAACGCAAAAGCTATAATTCAAAAGAGACAGCCACCTGCACTGAATCAGATCGGTTTCCTGATTTTTGTTTAACCTGATAATTAATGCTAATGTATGCGTACATTAGCTTTGGCTGAGGACAAGATTCGTGAGAGCTGAAACGAAAGAAGCTATGCGGATGTTTTTGGGGGGGCGTTGCTACACGGCTAAACAACTCGAGAAGGACTATCTCTCTGAAGTGGCAGGTTACAGCGACGACCGCTGGGAAGCGCCGCAAAGAGCTGCCCGGCTGGCGGCAGCGGTAAAACGCTACAAAACCTCTGAGATGCTGCGTTTTATTTTTGCCACCATCGCGTATGATCCCGACCCGGATCTGACGCCGCTTGCCGTGAGGCGGCTGTGTCAGGCCTTGTTCGGCAGAACCGGTAGCCAGTGGCTTATAGTGGAAATTTTCGGGGTGAAGGGACGGCAGCACCGCAGCGATGACAGCACTCCGGAGGCCGTTGAAAAAATGGCAACCAGATATCGCCACGCCGCAGGGTTGCACTGGGCGGCAACTCTGGCGGAAATTGAGCGGGTAAAGCGCAACTATCAGACCCAGGTTAAGGCATCCAGGAAGGGAGAAGGGTAAATAACATAAATTTAATGCTAATGTACGCATACATTAGCATTAAGATAAAATGGCTATACCACCAGTTTTTGTATCCAGATGGCTTACTGACATGTTTCCTTGCACGGTAATTCAGGTCTGAATGCGACAGGGGCCTACAGCACAGAACGGGATTGAGGACTGGAATGCGCTGGTCTGTTTTGCACCAGCGCTACGGGGTTTTTAATACCACACACAGGTTTCAGCTGGTGGGCATCACGGCAGCTACTTGAGCTTACTGTAGTGTTTTTGCCCAGCCCGATACTGTTTTATTGCAGCCTGTTGGCAGGCTACAGAGTCAGCCGGGGCGATGTCTGGATTTTCTTTCAGTGCGTCAATTGTGGCCTGCACCATGCCCTTGTCCAAACCCCATGTGGGGGAGGAGGGATTATTGGCTTCTAAAGGGACTTTCAGTTCCAGTACATCTCGTTTAGCACACGTTTTATTTGCCTGGTTAGTAAGGTCTGGCTCTGCAAGGATTTTAGCGGATACACCAAAACTCGCCAAAACCAGACACAGGGTGATACTTGTCGTTCGCATGTTTTATCCTTATTAATCGTCACTGATAATCAGAGTGGTCTGGGATGCTTCTTTCTCCACGCCATCCACATTCTGTGTTCTGTCCTGATGTTTCCTTCAGAAGTTACTTTATTGTGCTTTGTGGTCGGTGGAGAGGCTAAAACGCTTTCAAGCGTTTCACCAGCATCGAATCGCGCATACAGCTTGTAATCGGCGGCATTCGTGTTTGTCGGCTCACATTTGCCATGGCTCATTTTTATCATCCTTTGCGATAAGAACTTAACTCTGCCAGGTACCAGCTGCTGGCGCCATAAACGAATTTTTACTCCCGGTGGTAAAGCACCTCAGGCATCGTCATCCCGGAGTTCCAGGTTTTAATACGTAGTGAAGGTCTTGCTCAATACTCGCCGGACGGAATTATTCTTCATCACCGGCAGAGGCCAGCAGTGCTGGTATGCACTTTATAGCAGTCCACCCGGCGGGACAATTCATGAAAGCTGGTGGGATCGGACCATCACACTCAAAACGTAAGACAACATGCCTTATAGCCCTGCAAAGCCTTTACCCCGGAGTGCCACGCTCTGCGTGGGTCGCGACTGTGCATATTTTCGGCATATTCTTTTTTTCTTTTTTTTTATTTTTTCTCTTTTTTTCGTCCGCGCGGCGGGGGCCGGGTCGGGCACGTTGAAGGTCAAGACCCTCAAGGGTATGTTGTCTTACGTCTGCTCTTTTGTTACCTGGAACGCTTGCCGGCGATCAGAATCAGGAGAATAGCCATCGCCAGTTTTCCCAAATATATCGCATACAGTAGACATCAATCCGGGGTAAGGAGCCGGTACTGGCCGGACTATTTCCACTGGCGCTGCTGGTCGTTACAGCTCTGACCTGATACCGTGGATATTAACGACATTCCAGGGAAGAGCAGGTATGGGTAAAATCCAGGGGATTTAATTGGTGACCGAAAGTTTGCTGTAGAAGCTGCTATGCCAGAAATTTTATGAATGGTCAGAAAAATGGATCACCGTCTACCAACTTAAGAACTCCCGTCTCTGGACAGACACCGCCATACGCCGCTGGCCTGGCGTGCCACTTCAGCAGGGCAAATATAAGGTATTATCTGTTGAAGCCGTCAGGATGGCGGAAACACGCCCGGATTTTCAGGCGAAGCTACAGACTCGTATCGATAAAGTTTGGTTTGATATGAACGCCGAGCTTCAGTACAACGTGAAACCCAGTGGGTGTCTGTCAAAGGTTATAGTAGTGAGCTGCGACTCCGGAGAGGTGCGGTTTGGGATTAAATGTCAGAGCTGTGAGTGGTCCGTACATGGTCATGATCATGTGATTGAAGAGTATGATGGGCTTATTCAGCTGGCCGCCGATAAAGCGGAAGGTGTTCATCTGGTCGCGAAAAAATAAGACACACCCCGCGAAAGTGGCTTTTTTGTGGGCGCTGGACAGAACCTCCTATTCTGTCTGGATATTCGTTTAACGGAGTGATTGTATTTTGGAAAAGATTCGGGCTACTGCAGTTAAATACATCAAGCTGGGAGAGGGAGGCGAATGGGAACGTGAGTGCCTGACATCTGGCATTATTAGGTTTGGTTACGACAAAACACCCCATCAGATGTGTCTTGAGGGAAAGTGGGAAGAAGTCAATAAAGTCTGGTTAGAAGAGAGGAAATATAACCAGTCCACTGCCACCAGTGATGTCAGGCAGATAAGGACATTTTACACAGCCACCCCCGATATGCTGTTCATAACTTTCAGCCAGGGATTATTGTATTGGTGTCAGCCTTCCGGGGAAGTCACAGAACTGGATGATGGCAGCAGGATCCGCCCCACTGTGAACGGATGGCACAACCATAGTCTGGCCGGAAACCTTCTCTCCCACAGCGTCCTTAGCGGTGCTTTGCTCGCTACACAGAGTTACCGGGGTACCATCTGCGATGTGCGTTTGGCCGATTACGCCCTGCGGAAAATTAACGACGAGCAATCGCCGGAAATCAAAGACGCGGATATTGCTGAAGCTCAGTACCTTAAGGCTATTACGAGGCTGTGTAGTTTACTTACCTGGCAGGACTTTGAATTGCTGGTAGATCTGATTTTTTCCGCCAGCGGATGGAGAAGAACCGGGTGCCTTGGGAGGACACAGAAGACCGTAGACATTGAGCTTGAACTGCCCACTACCGGCGAACGGGCATTTGTGCAAGTGAAGTCTGTTGCTGACCCGTCTGTATTCTCTGAGTATCTGTCACTGTTCCAGACCAGTGACAGCTATGCTCGAATGTTCTTTGTCTGGCATCGAGGGACATTGAGTGAGGACCTTCGTGCTGAAGGAGTCACTATGATTGGCCCCATCAGGCTTGCCGAACTCATACTGGACACCGGACTGGCTCGATGGCTTAGAAATAAGGTTTTGTAGATGCCCAGTACCTTACCACTTACGTGCATCTATGCCATAAGATTCCTTTACTTTCTCTGCGTGGTGGATTGCTAAATTGGGCCTCGTTCAGTTGTGGGATGTGAACAATGGTCTCGCTATATCTGGATGGAAATGGTTACGGCCTTCACACCCGTTTAAGCTTACTTTCGGTAGTTAATGCGTTGAGGTTGTTTTTCCCAATAAAAGATGATAAGGAATAGATAAACATTAGAGATCTGCTATTTTCGAGGAAATTTTTATATGTCAGATTTTTGGGCACGTATGCGTTTAGAAATACTCCGTAGCAACGGTGTAGAATATCAAAGACTATTTGAAACCGTAATGGAGTTATCTTACCCTGAAAAATTCAGGAAGGTCAAACCTTGGGGAAGAAAAGGTGATGGCGGTAACGATGGTTATATTCCAGAGCGAGGGGAATATTATCAAGTATACGCTCCGGAGGAATTAAATCGCGAAACAATAAAATTTGCAATAAAAAAATGAAAGCAGATGTTGAAAAAATAAAAGAATCATGGAATGAGTCTTGCGAGTTTAAAGTTTTTTATGCGGTTATCAATGATAAAGAACAGGGGTTTCCAAAAGAGATATATACCACTCTTGCAAAAATTAAAGAAGATTATAAGTTAGAACACGCAGATGTTTTCAGCTCTTCGAGCCTTCACCGTTTAGCAATGAAATTACCAGCATCAAAGTTAAAAACATTTTTGAATGTCGAGACGCCCTCATATAAGAAAGAAATGGTTATACATAACTACCTAGTCAGGCATTTACCTTTAGATCAGCCAGGCCTCTTTGTCACTAATTTGTCTGCCAATTATATTGAAGCTGATACTTTAAGGGATTTGAGGAAAATTGTCGGCATTTGTAATCAACAAACGTATGATATTCCGGGTTTTAAAGAAGCAATTGAAGCAATGTACCCATGGATTCTTGCTCTTGAAAAACATTTCATGGAGTTTAGATATATGGAAATGGGGCGAAGAGGATATATGGTTTTAAAAAGCTGGAAAAAAAATGAACCCTATGAAATGCATGAAAACCTTCAGAAAGAGCACGACTTATGGGGAGAAAACTGTAGCATCATCTGTAATAACTTATGTTACACCATTAATCAGTATATTCAACTATACAGAGAATATATTAACTTAGAGTTTCTGGATGGGAACTTTATGCTACTAGAAGACGAGACATTACCTGGCGAACTTTTAAATTTATTACCAAACACAAATGATTAAAATGTCTTGTAGAGGATAGAATGTCATACAGTAATTTCAGATGGCTTATTGAGAGAATTACTCAGCTGAAAAGCCATGAAACACATGGGCTTCCAGGTTATACAGGGATGCATTTTTTTTCTGGCGCATTACCGGCAGACACTGTTCCGGACCGGAACATTCCGGGAAAGAGTAGAACAGAAGGGGCTACATAATTAGCTGATGAAAAAACTAGGCGTTTCCGGACTTCTGTCCTGACTGTGGTGTTTCCCTAGTGGGGCGATTTGTGAAAGTTACTTTTACTAAATGTGAGACACTCTTTCTTCAATGTTTGTGGATAACCTGTCCCGCCGAACCATCTTCCAGGCTCAAAGGGATAGTATTGAGATGTTGCGTTTCGACTGTGATAATTATGGCCCACCTAATGGTGGGCTCATATTGACGTTATGATATCAATGGCCAGTAATATATCTAATTATTCAAAAGCTGAACCACCACCAATCGCCCACCATCCTCTGAAGACAGGATGAATTGGGTGTTATCCTCCAGCAGCAACTTTTCACCAATGCCGACCGTTTTCCGATCGGGAAGTGATATGAGCCCGCTAAGCCCCTCGTTAACCAGCCACCACTGGTCATTATGGAAGACGAAATAACCAACCCTTTTCTTCTGCTCATCGGTGGTTCGTTCGTTAGGAGCAATCAGTCGGTTGACGTGCCATGCATATAATGACTGACCGCTCCACACCATAAGCCGGTGATCATCTGGCCTGAAAGTTCCAGCCTTTCTCGACGAATACAGATTCAGGATGGGGAGTTTGCCTTTGTAGGGTGTACCGCAATAGGGACAAACTGGTTTCGTCTTTCCATTGAAAACGTACCATTTCTGGTCACAATCCTTGTTCTGGCATGGCTGGATGAGATCGACGGTTTTTACCAGGGCGCTCTCCCATTCATCGGCTGTAGGGCGCTTCGACGGATCATGCAACCCATCAATAAAAGCCCGGTCGAAGAGAGGTTTCAGGTAGGGCCCCATAATGGTGTACGGGATTTTCTCAGGATCTGCCCACGGGAGCGAAAACGATGAGACCTGATTAACCTTAACTGCGTTGCTTCTGTCAGTCGGGTGTTCGATAAAAAGTGCCCGCTCTCCCATGGAAAGCGCCTCATCCCTGACTTCATCATCGGTATCGTGAATTTTCCCTCCCCGTAACGGGTGCCGGAAAAGAAGATACATGTAAATGAGTACCGAAAGTGCATGCCGGTCAGTAGCGATACTCGGCAATACGCGGCGGGGATCGTCTTTGGATAGATGGCTTGTCTTCACCACTTCCGGGGCAATAAAATCAGGTGTACCAACCACGTCTGGAGGATATTTTCCCGGAACCACCAGCCCATCAACATCAATAATGCATGCGTGGCCTAGTTCCGGATCTATCAGCACATTTTTATAACTCAGGTCACTATGACACAGGCCCGCAGCATGCATTCGTCTGACTGCACGCGTTAGAAGGATGCAGACCTTCAGATAGTTAAGCGTATTGCCACGTTCACGCGGATCCAGAAATTTATTCTGATTGTTCGCACTGGCAAACCATTTCCCTTCCTTTTCTCGTCCTTTGATCCCGAGGAAATCATTGTTTTTGGAACCATACCGGAAGAAGAAATGCTGCTGGTAAGCAGGTACAACAATACCCACCTTATCAGCGTGCTCAACCACATCTGTGGGCCAGCAGAAGAGCCCTTTCCAGTAATCTCCACCCGTCTGCTCAAAAATATTCTGCCGGTACCTCCCGGTGATCATGTTGATTCGTTCCCGGGCCTGTTCATTCTGAGGTTTATGGTAGAAGGCTACGACATATGATTTATCCGGAGAAAAATAAACGTCTTTCATTGAGCCAGAGCCGATGACTTCATCGACATACTGAATGGTTTTTCCATCCTTAGTTTTGCATGTAATTATATTTGCCATGAATAGCCACCTGCTATCGCATTAATTTCACCAGAGCACAATGATTGTGCGATCATCGTGATTTCCCGGAGAGAAAAAGTTAAGCCACTCCACCAGTTGTGCCGAGGCATGTTCAGGGTCTGTGAGTAGGGGAGAGAGCTCGGCCATCAGCCTGTCCCATTTTTGTGGATTCTGAAGCCCGTTATCCGTTTCAAACCAGGGATCGGAAACACCATCCGTCATCAGAACCAGATGCGATATGTCGTTCCACTTACCGATACTGATACGTTTACTGAATCCGGCATCACTGACGGCATCGGCATCCAGAAAACGCGTCTGACCTGCATACTCTCCGCTATCCGGAGTCCCAAGCACTCTGACTTTGCCAGCAGGTCCATATGCAGCTATCGCACCGTCACCTAACCAGAAAGACGCGGCAAAAAGATCAGCACCGTCGCGAAAAGTGACGGTCGCGAGTAAAGTCGTTGAGAATGACTTTACTTTATCTTCAGCCAAAATTGCGGCACTGCTGATATTGTTTACGGCCAGTACCGCTGCCTGTCGGAAGTGGTGGTTCATAAACTCCCATACTGCTCGCTGATCCTCACTGTTCCAGCGAAGGACCCTGTTTTTGATCTCAAGGCCTTTTTCAGTCTTGAACTGGTTGAAGAGATAGTTACCAACAGTTTCAGAAACGATACGGGAGCCTTCCCGGGAATATTTAGCGCTCCCCGCGCCATCAGCTACCAGTAATACACTCCATCCGGATACATCACTGAAGTTGAGGTAATAATCGTCGTCACGAAAAGAGCCTACATGTTCATGGGAGCGTCCACGACGGCTTGCTCCGGCAATATGAATACCTGACCGACAGACACTCTGGTGGTCGATACTCTTCTTGTAGAATGGTGCATCAGAAGGCGGGTCAATCACTTTCCAGAGACTTTTCGGATCAGGGTTCACGACAAAAAGTAACTTTTTTTCATTATCACGATGTGAGCTGCATGACCATTTCACAGTCAGTTCAAAGTCTCCGCTGTGCCCTGGCGTCCCCTGGAGGCGTCGCTCATTGATATCAAATATCAGCCCTATGTCCTGAGAGAAGTTAACCTCCGTGATCTCTGCCTCAACACCTGTATCGGTCGCTATTTCCAGTCGAACATCGTAGGGTTCACCTGCCCGTGCATTTGGCAGCATGATAAACACCTCCGGCACTTTTCCGGGGGCAGGGGATGTTTTATTCTCCACTCTCTGAGGTACTTCCCCGGGCCGTAAAGCACTGACTGCGGTGTCAGCTGAAAGGTTGTCAGAAACAACCGGACTGGTTTTATCCATGTCTTCTGGTTGCGCCGTGACGGAAGCCTCGGTCTGTAAGACCCCGGTTGCATCAGGAACTTCTTCAGTGTGTCCCTGAACGCCTTCTGACGCTGTATCATCCACCATTTCACTATGCGCTTCCTGCTTATCATTTCCCTGAAGTGCAGTAGCGGCATGGACGGGTTCAATCTCAGGTCGATCAGCTTCGCTTTCACCAGCGTTTTGAGGTGGGAGGATTTTGTCAGAAAAGGGCTGGGTAAGACATTCTGAAACTGTTTGAGTGTTCTCCGCCGGTATGGCTTCGCTTGCACAGTGTTGAATGACCGTTTCTCTCAGCTGCCGCACAGCAAGGGCAACATCAGGTATGTTACCAAGACAGCATACTTTATCAGCATCAGTCGGTTCCCCTGATGCCTCCAGAATGAGAGCAATAATTTTATGTTCAGGTGTAATGAACTCGCTCATTAGCCGCGTCCTCTGCTAACGTTAAAATCTGAATTTCCACCCTCGCTCTGAAAGGACAAACCTTTTCCACACCATGGGCAGTTCACATCATCAGGCCCATCAATACAGAGAAGTTTTCCGCAGGTACACATCGCAAAAGCACTACTGTTTCCGCAGTGTGGGCACCCTGGTACGCCATGGAGTTCACTGGTGTTTATCTGCGCCCCGGCTACGGACATATCCGTCCATGAGAAGTAATCTTCATCCACAGGATAACAACCAGCAATGTTAAAGCTGTTAAGGTTTAGATCGAAAGCGAGGCCCGATACCCTGGCTGGCGGACGCTCATACTTAATCAGATAGGGTCGACGGGTTTTACTGCAACGCCCGGTTAATACCACACAGTTTTCATCGTATGCACGGGCTGTGTCATCTTTGGCAAGTTTGACGATATAGTCAGTTTGTTTCAGGGGCGGCTGAGAATCCTCGCCAACACTACGACTGTGAGCTGTGACTGAAGCTGTGATCCACTGGATAAACCGCGAAAAATCGCCTTCCTGATTTTCGGTAAACGATAAGACGTTTTCAGTCAGTTGCCTGAGTACACTGAGATCAACTGATGGTCCGATCCCCACAGCAATCATATTCACTTTTTTTGCGTAAAATTCGTTCCAGCGCTTAACCTCAGCTGAAATGTCATCTGTCGGTCGGCCGTCAGTAAGTAAGTAGACAACTGGCTTCCAGTCACCTTTTTCTTCCAGCGTCGTTTTTCGGACCTGAGAATCTATTTGTGTTGTCAGTTCCCGTAAGGCAGTCGCGAGGTTAGTTCCTCCACCGACAGGAAGGCGAGGGGGATAAAAAGACACAATGTCATGTAACGGGACAATCGTTCTGGCAATACCGGCAAAGGCAATTACTGACACCCAGACAGTCTCCAGAGCATGAGGGTCCTTACGCAGATCGCTCACAATCTTCTGCAAGCCATCATTCATCCTTTTCAGGTTTTCACCAATCATGGACTCAGAACAGTCCAGAACAAAAAAAACGGGAAGTCGTCTCACAGGAAACTCCCTCATAGCAAAATGTGACGTCCATAGCAGAGATGGACTTTATCGGTATAAGGCAGGGTTATTCCCTGCCATACCGGCGTAAGTTACAGAACAAGCTGGATTTCGGGCGGTGGCGGTGGAAGTGTGTCCGAATCAGTAGTGACTCCGGCGCTGGAGCTTCCTGAAGCCACGCTGGCACTGACCCATTTGAAAAAGCCTGAAAATGCGGTCGAATCCAGTGTTTCAAGAGCCACAACTTTGTCAGTCAGTAGTTTCAGATGTTCGTGTCCCGCTTTAGGGCCAACAGCACAGGCTATAATGGAACCAAACGAACGCCGCTGAACCTCTTTAACAGCTTCCCCATAAGCCCAGGCATCTGACGGAGTACCATCTGTCATCAGAAACACCAGCGGTCTCCAGTCGCCTTTCTGTTCACCATCAGAGCGGCGAATATCCCGGTCGACACACTGGATCAGACATTCAAGCGCCGCGCCGGTAAAGGTGCCGCCCGCACTTGGTACTTCTATATCAGAAAACTGAAAGTCCGCCAGGGCAGTGAGGGGAACATACTCCCGGGCTTCATTATCGTATGTAATTATTGAGATATGGACGCTTTCAAGCGCATAAGGGTCCTGTCTCAGGGCACTCAGCATAGCCTGCACACCCACATTCACTGAATGTATCGATTCTCCTCTCATTGAGCCGGAAGTATCGATGAGCAGATATACGGGTAGTCTTCGCATTTAGATATAGTTCCTCAGATGGCTTACGAACGAATCGGAGGTGGAAGGCTCGCCTATCGCATTCAGTTTCCAGCCACTGGATTCCCGGACAAGCTCAGCAAAGACCATCGATCGCTGACCATTAAAGGCTACACCGCCGGAGAGGTCAAAGCGTGCCATTTCCACATTTTTTCCGTCTACCGCCCGGATAAATGCATTTTGCACTTTTCCAAAGTGCTGCTGTAATTTTTCGCCGTTGTAGATCTGAACAATAAAGACAATTTTTTCGTACTTCGGATCGATGCTGTTTAGTTTTACGATAATTTGCTCATCGTCTCCGTCACCGGCACCTGTCCGGTTATCGCCGGTCAACCAGATCTGCCCTGATTTATGGCGAAGACTGTTGAAGAAGACGATATCGCCGTTAACCAGTGTCGGCTTACCATTTTCAACATTGCCAAGATCAGTCACTTTACCGGCTGCGTTGCAGAGAAAGGCAATAACATCGAGGTCATACTCCTCCTCTTTTTTGCCAAAAATTCCGCCCAGGAACCCTTTTTTCTCTTCATTGATGTCCCAGCCAAGACCTATCGTGACTGAGGAAAGATCGAACTCATTTTTACGCAGGCTGACGCCTTGCCCTTTCCGTAAGCTGACAGTCATAGGATCCTCTCTTAAGTTAATTGCTTATAAAACCACGTTTACTTCTGGCGGCGGTGGAGGCAAATCATCAAGACCGATAACTTCTTTTTTACCGGCATCGACTTTCTGGCTACCTACGGAAACACTGGCAGACACCCATTTGAAAAAAGCTTTGATGGAAGAGCTGTCGGCAGTGTCCAGCTGGAGAACAATCTCGGTGATCTCCTTAAGCACATCCGTATCTGCATCATGCCCGGCAGCACATGCGACAACTACCCCTTTTTTGGCTGCTTTGAATTCATTAAGTCCTTTACGCCAGTCATCAGTAGGGCCACCATCCGTCATCAGGAAAACGAGTGGACGCCAGTCGCCTTTTGTCTCCGCTGTCGTTTTCTGAACTTCTGCATCAATTCGGTTTGCAGTCAGGGATAAGGCTTCGCCCAGAGCGGTAGTTCCGCTTGCCGAAAAAGAGGGGAGATTGAAACTGAGGAGATCTGTAAGAGGTACGGCCTGACGAGCAGTAGAGTCGAAAGTAATGACAGAGACATATGCAGTTTCCAGTGCATAAGGATCCTGCTTCAGGGTGGTCAGTAGTGTCTGGACACCATTTTTAACTGCCTCTATAGGCTCTCCGTGCATTGAACCTGATGTATCGAGAAGCAGATAGACGGGAAGTCTTCTCATCTTAAACTTTCCTTAATGGTTGATGGGGGAGCTCATTTCCTGAACATAGTTTTATAAACACTTCATATCATATTACTAAAAACAAAGGCATATAGTTAGTTCAGCAATCACAAAGTGAGATTTTCTCGTTGTCTCAAACGCGCGAGTTGGTTGAGCAACAATACAAATTTGCAATATTTCAACAATACGATCCCCGCCATTATTAGTAGGCATTCGCCATATTGATAACCCGTCGCCGGGAAACTGGACAGGTCATAATCTATATAAAATATGGTTTAACGTTTTTGCATTTAATAATACGGCGACGATGGTCAGTTAAAAGAAAACCAATAAAATAAAACACAGGGATTATTTATGAATTAAGAATCTTTATTTTATTAATTTGCTTTTTATCTGTAGTTATACAATAAACACCTGTTGGGAAAATGGTAAGGATTGCCGATTAGTGGAGTGAGAACAACCACCCCACTAATATTCTGCTATTTCTTCATTTCATTGATAATTTCATCAATTTTTAACTCTACTAATTTTTCTACTGCCTCGCTTCTTGATGTACCGCTTAGCGCAGCCAGTTTGTCAATTTTGCGAAGAACACGGCGTCTTATCGACAGGGAAACGGAAGTTTTTATATCCTTATCCAGTACTACCCGTGCCCCCTGGTCATGTGTTTTTAAATCAGAATTAAGGTCCAGCGCCTCACTCATTCTCTTTAGTGTTTTCTTATCCAGTAATCCGGAGTGTACCATCTGATAGGAGTGGCCAGCCTTACTGTATTTAATTTCAGCAGCGTAAGTTTCCCTCAGCTCTTTGAGCGCCCGGCTTAGTGTCGGCTCAGAACAGGCCAGCGTCGCGGTGATGGATTGCGCCGATACAGGCTTCCCTGAGCCAAGTATGTTAGCCAGGGTGTAAACTCTTTCCTGTCTGGTGTTTAATTGCATATTCAGTCGGTACCTGCCATCTGGGTCAGTGGTTCTATAGGCTGAAAAATGTAAGTTGAACTCATTTTCCTGATCAGACCTCGATCACCCAATGCTTCAATAGGGTCAACGCCACGCAGATTCCCGAAGTTGATTAGCTCGATTTCAGAGCGGCGTACCCGCCAGGAAATAATGTACTCATCTTCAAGATATCCAGTGCGTTTACTCACCCGCTGAGTGAAGCCTGAAATGACGGCCTGTTCAAACGGAAGCGTCTGAAAAACGATTGCTGCTAATCTCAGCAGGCATCCGTGAACGTGTTTAGCGTAACTTTCCCGGACCGCTTTCTGTGTCATGGCTTTTTCATTGATATCAGTTCCCCGGGCATTCACGCTATACACTTTATCAGGCATATCCTCAATCTCAGGTAAATCAACATCAAGCCAGACTGTTGATTCTTCAGGCCGTACCTCAAACGTCACCAGCGTTTCTCGCGGCCATTCTGTTTGCGAGAAAACTTCCTCAAGACAATGTTCAAAGAAGCGGGCGTCAGAGCGGAATTGCTCTTTCGCTAAGGCTACAGACTGCGTGTAATTTTTTTCATGCTCCTGGTACTGATGCTGCCATTCTGCGTACTGCTCAGCCCAGGCTATACGCTGTTTCTCATAACGCTGTTTCAGCAACGCATTTTCACGTTCAATATCAGCGACGGACGTCTGCCACCGCCGAAGATTTTCGTTCTGTCGCTCCTGTCGGGCTGCATCAGATTCAAACCATCCCCCAATGAACCCGCGACCGGCATGCTCATCAGGTTCTGGAGGAAGTGGAATATATTCAGGTTTGTTTGGTCGTACCGGCGCAGGAAGAGAGAAACTGCCCTGACGGAGCGCCAGGTACTGTGTCTCGAGCGTGGCCCAGGTATTCCCTCCCTTTGGGGAAGGGGAGAGTTCATGGATATTGGTTATCGCTGTTACGGTGGACATCAGTTTTTCCACCACCAGCTCCAGTTCAGACCTCAGACCGGGATCTGCCTGATGCCTGGTATTCACTCTTTCCCGTGCTGTTCTGTCAATCCGGGTGCGGTAACTCAGTCCCGTTCCGGGAAGACCCAGGTTGGCAAACGTTCCATTCTTTCCCACTGACAGCGAAGCTCCCCGGGGGCCAATACTCAGGCTGGGGGCCCCGTTACTCAGGTTAACCCTGACCCCCGGGATAATGCTGATCGATTTACGAAATCTGAATCCCATATATGCTTCCTTAGTGCTGCTTAGAAACTGGAATAAGCCTGATCCCTTCCGGATTTTGCCCCGTAGTCAGACCGTATACCTGTCCCCGTCCCAGGATCCCCTGAGCCCACCGGCGATGGGTGGCCGGTTCACACATCGCTCCCTGAGATTTGAAGACTGCCTGGGTGGAATTCAGAATTCGTAACGCATCTGAATGCTCACCAGGAGACACTTTAAGCGCCTCCTCTATCACACTAATCTGATCAGGATGAATGGCCGTTTTCCCCACCAGCCCATGGGCGATATCCATAGAGAGTTCTCGTCCCAGAACGCCGTGATCGTCGATGTGTTCGCATACTGGTGCGGTAAGCGCAAAATCACGAGGAGCGAATACTGACACAAGCATTTTTATGACATAACCCATAGGAGTGTCATAAAGGGTCAGATCCCGTGGCCGTCGCAGAGACACGACGTTCATGAGATCGTTTCCGCCGATCCGCAAAGCGATTATGCGGTCACGGCAGTCATGACTCGAAAGTTCATTTGCCAGCGCCTGCATTTTAATAACATCATAGACTTCTTCGGTTTCAAGCGTTGGCATCATCATCAATGATGTTCCTGCCATGATGTCCCACCAAACCGGGAGCGTGGAAAGGGTGAATTTGGGCAGTACAAAACCATCAACTGCACTCAGGTCCAAATTAGTCGTTAACCATCTCCCCATATCAGGGTGACGTGGGCGGATAAATACCAGTGGGTACTTCTCATCATCGTTGACGGCTCTTGCGTGTCTCAATTCCTTCAAAAACAGTGAAAGATTCTGAATCGCAAGAGGGATGTCATGCTCGCTGACCGCATCTTCCAGGCAGACAACCAGAGAGCGCAGCCCCGGTATTTTCCCTTCCAGAACGACCTCAGCGATATCCTTGCGTGTGGCAGGCATATACAGCGTGGCACCGAGTTCCCATGGGGTGGGTTGTTTTTTCATCAGCGTACCTTTTTGATAATGGTAACCGCACGATACTGACCGAGCGTATCCCCGGCTTCCGTCACCTGGATACCTTTCTCTTTTGCCAGCCCAACCAGAAGAGAAACATCCGGGTCATCCATCTGGCGAACAAAAACATGATCAGGTACACGACGCAGAACCGCCCGCGTCGCTTCAGCGATACCCGGCTTAATGCGGTTAATGCTGTCCACCTCATAACGCTCAGCAAGGCTCTGGATAACTTTTCTGCTCAGCTGCCAGCGTGCGGCATTTTTCCCTGCGTCCCAGCCAGAAGCGGGAAGGGGTTTACCGTCAAGCTGTTCACGGAAATGTGCTACCGTATCCACCAGCATCTGGCTGCATTCAAAAGACTGAAGGTGATCGCAAACCACACAGCCATGCAGGCCTTCTTCGGCCCAGACAGAGCGCGAAATCAGACCCGAGACAGGCGCGCCCATGATACCGAACGGGATAAGCCAGTCATCGTCACTGGCAGCAAGCCAGGCACATCCGCAGGGGTCAGCCAGCACAACCAGTCGAGGCTGCTCCGGATAACCGGGACGGTCCTTCAGTGTGCGGGATAATTCGCCGGTAATAGCTCCTTTTCCCGTCCAGCCGTCGACAAACACTATGCCACCAGTACCATGGCGTGATTCGATAAAATCAAGCGCTGCAGCATCAATACCCCTGTCGCGGATAATGCTGATCCCGTAGTGGAAAGACTGTTTACCCATCGCACGCAGAGCCTGGTGCAGCATGACCCCCAGTGGAACACCAGCTCTGACCAGGCTGACCAGGACAATGGGTTCATCGCCAGCACGACGGGCCAGTTCACGAGCAAGATAAGATACCTCCCGTGCCAGACGTGCAGCTCCCGAATCAAGCGCACGGGTGAAAAGATCCAGGTGCCAGCGGGTAGGCTCTGGTTCCTGGCTTAACATGTCGGAATAATGCATTTTTCCTGACTGAATCAGTTCTTCCTTCAGGTCAACCGGTGTCATCTCCATGACAATGGGTTTCAGCAAAAAGTGAACATCGTCAGGTTTATAGGAACCAGAAAACGGGGCAAAATGCGACATCTTATTGCTCTCCAAAAATACGCTGTGATATGGCCTCGGCAAACTGACTCTGGCGTGGAAGACCAAACCAGCTGCAGAGTTTCATGAACCGATGGTCGCTCAGGCTGTCACCCAGCCCCATCACCGGGAAAACCCCGCGCTCCTGACGCAGTTTCTCCAGCAACCATGAAACGGCCAGCCCTTTTTCTACCGGGCAGGGTAACCAGGCAATGTTGTTGCTGTTACGGTGGATGTAAAACCCTTCGGTCGAAAAAACGCGCTCAATCTCATCCCCGACAGCGTTCAGTTCATCAAGCTTCGTGCTGTCGCGGTGCTTCATGACCAGATACACCGGAGTACCCTCATATTCGTAGTTGAGGCGTGCCCAGGCATTAATGCCTCGCGCATCCATGAGCTCGGTGATGATATGTTGCATTGATGTTAAGCGGTCGGCGTAGGAGGACAGGCACTCCAGCATATGGGTTTTCCAGTCGCTGTCTGGCGTACCATCTGGACGAAGGATCACCGCGCCATGAGTGGTCACGGCCCAGGAACGGAAGGGGATCTGTACCCGACTGATTTCTTCCGTACCTCTGGCCGTCACCGGAATGAGGTCCGCATGTTCCAGCAACCAGTCCACCAGCATGGCCTGCTCTTCGGTCATAAAACTGCGAGGCGTGAGGCTGCGATCCAGTGCGCCGGTCCGGAACGGTTCAAGGGCAAGTTCATCAACCATTTTTCGGCGGGTCTGGAACAGGGTGTCATCGAGGTCGCTGAAGACGACGGGCTTATTCATAGGTAATCACCTCTACGGTGGGAGCAACAGCGGAAAGCGCCTCAAGCAGCCGGGGGTCCACGCTGGAAGCTGGCGTTTCGCAACAAATCAGGATCCGGTCAAACTGCTGATGAGCAACGTTATAGACATAATTTGGAATACCCAGTCCGTAGTTATCGCTGAAAGCAATGGCGGACTGGATAGCATAACCAGTGGAAATCGGTGAGCGGGTCGTCGAACTGAACACGACCTGAGCACCTGCCGCCTCAAGTCGTTCAGCCAGCAGGAACGGCTCCCAGACAAATTCACCGGTGCCCAGCACCAGAATGTTTTCACCGGGCGAAACCTGAACCTGAAGACCCAGGTCACTCGCCGGTATCTGCATCCCGAGTCGCCCCCAGGATTGTTTGCCTGTGATCGGGACGTTCCCTCTGGAGGTCACATTTACCTGGGGCATGACAGGAAGCGGGGCATCCGGTTCGGGTGTCCAGCGCCAGTTGCCGGAGATGAGCGATACTGTATGCAGGGGCAGGGGGCTGTTCTGACTGAGTGCTTCTCCGCTCCAGTCAGTCAGCGTGACAGCAATAACCCGTCGTACCTTCCGGAGTGCACCCGATGCACGTAATGAGGCGAGAAGATTGAGGAACGTTTTCCCTGTCGTGGCTTCATCATCCACGAGCACTAATGTTTGAGCCTCCGCTACGGTTTGCCGCATGGCAGCAGAAACTGGATAGTAGATCAGGTGGTCTGTGGCATGGCTGTGCTCTTCTTTAAACTCGCACAACAGTTCGGCATCGACCGGATGGCGGGTTGATGTCAGATAAACACAGTCAGGGTGATGCTTGCGCACCTCATCAAACACTCCCGCCCCGAGGCCGACAGCCGTCTCAGCCATCCCGATAAATACCACCGGCCCGTCCAGAGTCCCGGGAAACTTCTCCGCCAGCTGTGTATAAACATTGCGCATGACCAGAGGAGAGACAGGAATATGTCGACCCAGCACTTTACTGACAAACAGAAATGCGCGTTTTGGATTCCGCCGTTCGGCGATATCAAAGAGATCAGTAAGAGGATAATCGGTTTCCTCGCTGCTTACCTCAATTCGTCCACAGGATAATGTCTTTTGATAAACGAAATTACCATCAATTGCTGACATATCTGTCTCCATTAATCAATCCTGTTGGTCAATGATGCCGGATAGAGAATGACATCGGTAACAGAGCGGACGACTGCAGGTGAAAAATCAGTTTTCGCTGACTGCCTGACCTGATCATCATCCATCAGCCCAAGTGTATGGAAGGCATACAGACCCGGAAGATTCACGCCACTGTGCTGCGTATAACCGATACCACCTGATGGCCGCATGTTAATTTCCAGCAATAGTGGTTTGCCTTCGGCATTATGGCGAGTCTGTACATTGACCATGCCGTCTGCGTTCATTAGGCGGGCGCAGTTGATGGCAAGTTCAATCGCTTCCCCTTCATTTTCCAGATACTGAAGCACACCTTCTTTACGCCGCCCGATAGCGGCCAGGACCGTGCCTTGACTTACCACCATATCCACAGAGTATTCTGGTCCGGGTAAATAGGGCATCAGTACTTGTGGAGTAAAGCAGTCCATCCGGGCATGAGCAGCCAGATACTGTGATGGGTGGATAACACGGCTATCAGGATTGTTGAGAAAAGCTACCGGGGAAACATTGTCATCAAAACGCCAGAATCCCATGCCATAAATGCCTGTAACAGGTTTAATGCAGAGGCAATCAGAAGGGAAAGGGGGATGACTCAGCAGAGTACGAAGCTCGTCTACATTTTTTACCCGAACCGACGGGACAACCGGAAGTCCATTTTTTTCCATAAACTCGGAAAAAGTAACTTTTTCATCGGCTAATTCAAACCAGTGAGTCCCCGTTGACCCGGTAGTCAGGTGGACACCAGAACGTTGAATGTTTTCCCGGTGGCTTTCAAACCATTTACAGTTGCGACCAGTATGTATCGCATTAATACCATGAGCGTCAGTAATGGAATGAATAAAAGAAAGACGTTCTTCTTCGTTGTTAGGTTCGATCATTGAAAAATCGGAAACAGACAAGATCTCTTTCCTCTCGTTGCGATGAGAAGAAAAGATTTCAATATCATGATTTTCCTTTTCCGCAAATGATTTCACTCCAAGGATAATGTCTCGCTGGGAAGATAGCCCTTCCATAAACCAAATTTTCTTTTTCATTTTTTATAATTGTCGCCTGAAAAGGGGATGAGATTTTTGTAATACATGAGTCTAAGAACTGGCCTGCGCCATGTCAATCATAATATGATAATCACTCGCTGTTTTTGACTTTCCAATTCGACCACAAAAACCACTTAATAACAATAACATATATCAAACCACCACCTACCCGCCCAACGTAATGAAATGTAAATTCCAGAAACCCACCAGTTTTTACCTTGCGGGTGAACTTTGTCATGATATGATTTAGATGCATTCTGTTTGAAAATGAATTTTATAAAAACCCGGTCAATACCTTTTAAGGAATGAATATGGTTTCTTTAAGTAAAAACCAGACGGTATCACTCAGCAAACAATCCACTGCTCTCAGCCAGCTTCAGTTCGGACTGGGTTGGGATCCTGTTAAGAAAAAGGGATTATTTGGCAGCATTTTTGGTGGCAATGATTCCATAGACCTGGATGCAGGTTGCGTTCTTCTGGATGCCGCAGGTAATAAAATTGACACCATCTGGTTTCGCAAACTGAAATCCAGCTGTGGGTCTGTCGTCCACTCCGGCGATAACCTGACGGGTGAGGGGGATGGAGATGATGAAATCATTCGCGTCGATCTCACAAAATTGCCGGCAAATGTTGAATACCTCGCCTTTACCGTGAACAGCTTTCGTGGGCAGTCCTTCAACGATGTCGATAACGCCTTCTGTCGCGTCGTGGATCAGACCAATAAAGAACTGGCCCGCTATCAGCTGACGGAACAAGGTGCTCATACGGGTATCATCATCGCTTCCCTGCGCCGCAACAACGGAAACTGGGATTTTACCGCCCACGGTAAAGCAAGCGGTGGCCGCACAATCGACGATATGCAGCGCGATATCATCAGTACGGTGGTAAAAGCATGAATCTGACACCGGGGGGCAATGCCCCTTTAATTGCTCAGGATCTCCGCGTGAGGATCATTTCTGGTGGTCCTGTTGACGCTTCGGCGTTTCGATTATTCGCTGACGGGAAAGTTCGGGGTGACAGCGATATGGTCTTTTACGGGCAACCCCGTAATGAAGATGGTTCCATTAGCTTCAGTACTGAAGGGACCAATAGCGTTTTCACCGTTGATCTGTCCCGCCTCAAGCCCGACGTGCAGAAAGTCGCGTTCACCGTTACCTGTGACGGCAGCCATACAGTTTCCTCCCTGAATCATCTGTCCATACAAATTGAAAGTGGCAATACCTCGCTGATCAGTGGTCAGGTAGAACTGAGCGGTCGTCAGGAAGCCGCGCTGATCCTCGGTGAAGTCTATCGCAGGAATGGTGACTGGAAATTTCGTTTTATCGCCCAGGGCTTCAATGGCGGCCTGAAACCTCTCGCTGAGTACTATGGCGTCAACGTCGCGGATGAGCCAGCTCCAGTCACTCCGCCACCAGCGCCTCCGGCTCCGCCTAAAGTTAGCCTGAGTAAAGTTTCTCTGACAAAAGAGAAGCCTGCCATCAGCCTTGCCAAAAAAGACAATTTTGGTGAAATCCGCATCAATCTGAACTGGCATCGTGGCTCGGGTTCAGGCGGGTTACTGGGCGGTATGTTTGGTTCGAACAAAGCGATAGACCTGGATCTCGGTGCATTCGTTGAGCTCGCAGATGGCTATAAGTCAGTTGTTCAGGCACTCGGTAATGCTTTTGGTAACTATCACTCTGAGCCATATGTTCAACTGCAGGGTGATGATCGTACCGGCGAGGCTCTGGATGGTGAATGGCTACACATCAATGGCCGCGAATGGAAAGAAATTCGCCAGGTACTGATATATGCCTTTATCTATCAGGGCGTGCCCAGCTGGGACAAAACCGATGGCGTGGTGACATTACATGTTCCGGAGCAACCACCGATTGAAACGCGTCTGACTGAAGGTGATAACAAACGCACGCTGTGTGCGATTGCCCGTCTGGTCAACGAGAACGGTTCCATTCGTGTGGAACGTATTAACCAGTACTTCAGAGGCCAGGAGGAAATGGACCGCGCTTTTGGCTGGGGGTTTCGCTGGTCCAGAGGTTCCAAATAAACGCAATGATGAGGGTATGAGAATGAGTTTTTTCGACAAAGTCAAAGGGGCTTTGACCTCGGGTCGTGAGGAATTAACCCGCCAGGTAGGCCGTTACAAAAACAAGAAATTTATGCAGGGTACCGTCGCGGTATGCGCCCGTATCGCTGTTGCCAGTGACGGCGTTAGCTCCGAAGAAAAACAGAAGATGATTGGATTTCTGCGATCCTCAGAAGAGCTGAAAGTCTTCGATACAGCAGAAGTTATCGAATTTTTTAACAAGCTGGTGACCAGTTTCGACTTTGATCTGGAAATCGGAAAAGGCGAAACGATGAAATATATCCTCGCCCTGAAAGACCAGCCAGAGGCAGCTCAACTGGCTCTTCGTGTCGGTATTGCTGTCGCTAAAAGTGATGGCAACTTCGATGATGATGAGAAGAGTGCTGTCCGTGAAATTGCCCGTTCGCTGGGTTTCGACCCGGCTGAATTTGGCCTCTGATAAACAACGGATAAAGGTACGATATGGTTTCCACTCACATCGGTTTTCCGGCTGAAACAGTGACGGTCTTTGTTGCTCTGTCGGTCGGCGCCATCTTTATTGACCTGTTCATGCACCGACATGACAAGCCAATTTCCCTCAAAAGCGCAGCCTTATGGTCCGTTTTCTGGGTTGTTGTCGCGATGGCTTTTGCCGGTTTCCTTTTTGTGCATCACGGAGCCGAGGTTGCCAGCCTGTTTGTCACGGGTTATGCCCTTGAGAAGGTGCTGTCAGTTGATAACCTGTTTGTCATGATGGCGATTTTCTCATGGTTCTCAGTTCCGGACCGTTACCGTCACCGGGTTCTGTACTGGGGGATCATTGGCGCTATCGTATTCCGGGGGATTTTCGTTGCGATCGGTACAGGTCTGCTTAGCCTTGGCCCTTATGTCGAGCTGATCTTTGCCGTTGTTGTTGCCTGGACTGCGGTCATGATGCTCAAAGGCGGTGGGGATGATGACGAAATTGAGGATTATTCCCAGCACCTTGCTTATCGCCTGGTTAAACGCTTCTTCCCGATTTGGCCGAAACTGTCCGGACATGCATTCCTGCTGACACAAAAAGAAGTGGACGCCGAACTGGCTAAGCCAGAAAACAAAGACGTATCTGTAGGGCGACTGAAAAAGGCAGCGCTTTACGCCACCCCATTGATGTTATGTGTGGCTGTAGTGGAACTCTCTGACGTAATGTTTGCCTTCGACTCTGTCCCGGCAATTATTGCAGTCAGTCGTGAACCTCTGATTGTCTATAGCGCAATGATGTTCGCAATACTGGGCCTGCGTACTCTGTATTTTGTACTGGAAGCCCTGAAACAGTATCTGTCCCAGCTGGAGAAAGCTGTTATCGTCCTGCTGTTCTTCATTGCGTTTAAGCTGGGTCTGAACGCTACCGATCACATCTGGCACCATGGTTACAGCCTGTCTGCGACCACCAGCCTGTATGTCGTACTGGGTGTACTGGCTCTTGGTATTCTGGCCAGTGTCATCTTTCCGGAAAAGCCGGAAGCTGAAAATAAAGAAAGCTGATCTCAGCTGATTAATGATTAACGAAAGAGGATAAATAGATGAGCGTTTCACTATCTAAAGGCGGCAACGTTTCCCTGAGCAAAACCGCGCCAAGCATGAAAAATGTCCTGGTTGGCCTTGGCTGGGATGCACGCTCTACGGACGGTCAGGACTTTGACCTCGATGCTTCCGCATTTCTGCTGGCAGCCAATGGCAAGGTTCGTGGCGATGCAGATTTCATTTTCTATAACAACCTGAAATCTGCTGATGGTTCCGTTACTCATACCGGTGATAACCGTACCGGTGAAGGTGATGGCGACGATGAATCCCTCAAAATCAAACTGGACGCGGTACCTGGGGATGTCGACAAAATTATTTTCGTTGTCACTATCCATGATGCTCAGGCTCGTCGCCAGAGCTTCGGTCAGGTTTCCGGCGCATTTATCCGTCTGGTGAATGATGACAATCAGACTGAAGTTGCTCGCTACGATCTGACAGAAGACGCTTCTACTGAAACTGCCATGCTGTTTGGGGAGCTGTATCGTCACAACGGAGAATGGAAATTCCGTGCGGTTGGCCAGGGTTATGCTGGTGGACTGGCTTCCGTGTGCGCTCAGTACGGCATCAACGCGTCCTGATAAAAAGTAACTTTCTTACCCAAATCATTCGGGGGTGATGCCCCCGATATCCACGACCCGATATCTACGATTAGCAGGAGCAAAAAATGGCTGTTTCTCTCGTTAAAGGCGGTAATGTTTCTCTGACTAAAGAAGCCCCGAGCATGAATGTTGCTCTGGTTGGCCTGGGCTGGGATGCACGCGTTACTGATGGTCAGGCATTTGATCTGGATGCATCAGTATTCCTTGTTGGCGAAAACGGTAAAGTGCTGTCCGATTCGCATTTCGTATTTTATAACAACACCACCAGCCCGGATGGCGCAGTACAGCATCAGGGTGATAACCGTACCGGTGAAGGCGACGGTGACGATGAGCAGGTCAAAATTGATCTGACAAAAGTGGCCGCTGACGTTAAGAAACTCGTATTCGCAGTCACCATTCATGAAGCAGACAGCCGTAAGCAAAATTTCGGCATGGTCAGTAACAGCTTTATGCGAGTGGTGAACAACGATAATGGCTCCGAGATTGCACGCTTTGACCTGTCAGAAGATGCCTCTACTGAAACCGCAATGATTTTCGGTGAACTGTATCGCCATGGCGCGGAATGGAAGTTTAAGGCTGTAGGACAGGGCTTTGCTGGTGGCCTGGCTGCGCTGGCAACCCAGCACGGCATCAACATCTGATAAACCAGTAAAACCAAACCCCGGCCTGTCCGGGGTTTTTTCTACCCGCTGAGTGATCCCTTTACCCGGTAACAAGGAGCCTAAATGCTATTACAATCAGGACAGAACATTCCGCTTCACACAGCTACCCTGACTCTCCGGCTTGATTATCCCCCCAGTCCTGGATTTCACAGTACCCCTGAGACTTGCCTGTTTATGCTGAATGCTGAGGGAAAAGTGACAGGCGATGCCGATTTTATCTTTTACAACAATCTCAGTGCTGCCGGTGGCAGTGTGAAACTCAACCCCGGTCACCAGCACGCAGTCGTTCATTTTGCCCTTGACCAGATCCCGGATACGATTCAGAAGATTGCAATCACTATGGTGATAGATGGCAGTGATACGATAAGCGGCCTCGCGCAGCTGAAACTTTCTGCTGAAAGTCAGGCCACCTTTTTTGTCGATCTCAATGGCCGCACAGAAAAGGCAGTAATTATGGGGGAAGTTTACCGATACCAGGGCAACTGGAAGCTCAGGGCGCTTGGGCAGGGATTTAATGGCGGGCTTGAGCCTCTGGCAGTCAGCTATGGTGTGGACGTGGAACCTGCAGCAGAAGTTGTACCGCAACCAGCCCGGATCAGCCTTGAAAAGAAACTCGAAGGTAAAGCGCCTGCGCTTATCAGCCTGGCTAAGAAAGCCAGTATTTCACTGGCAAAACACAAACTGGATACCGTTGAAGCACGAGTCGCTTTTGTTCTCGATGCCTCAGGCTCTATGACCGGCCAGTTTAAAAAAGGGCATGTACAGGCCGTTCTTGACCGTATAGCTGTCCTGTCTGTCCAGTTCGATGATGACGGCACGATGGATGTATGGGGCTTTGCTGAGCGTCACAAGAAATATCCTGACGTCACACTGGACAATCTTGACGGATACATTGCTGCCATTCAGAACACGGGTAAACGATCGGCCTGGGAAATCCTTCCCGGCCTTGGCGGGACGAACAATGAGCCGCCAGTCATGAATGAGGTTATCGATTATTTCAAGGACAGCACCTTACCCGTTTTTGTCGTGTGCATTACCGATGGCGGGATCAGCAAAACACGAGAAATTAAAGAGGCCATCCGCCGCTCAGCCAACTATCCTGTCTTCTGGAAGTTCGTGGGACTGGGCGGATCAAATTATGGGATTCTGGAGAGGCTGGACACCTTTAGCGACCGTCGCGTAGACAACAGCAACTTTTTTGCGATCGATAATTTTGCCCACATAAAGGACGAAGAGTTGTATGAAAAACTTCTCGAAGAGTTCAAAGACTGGCTTGGACTGGCAAAAAAGGAAGGCATTATCTGACTCATCGCCCCGGTAAGGGGCGATAGGCCTGCTGCCATGACGACACCTTTTAAAGTACGCAGAGCTAAACAGGGCTATACGCAGAGGTGATCGCTGAAACCCAACTTCACCCAGTAATTTAGACCCAGGAACACATCGGCAGGGATGAAAAAAACCCGCTCGGAAAAGCGGGCTGAAAGTAGGTATTCCAATGGTAACAGGTTGAAGCATACCTAATAGTCCGAGCTACCGATTTACCAGGATGCACTCTTTTTTTGGCCAGTTACAGTGGTTAAATGTAGAATATATGTTGCCTTTATGTAAAGAAGAGATTGCAGAACGATAAAGGGCAATTTTTATCTGATGATTAGCTTCGACGGAAGCTTACGACGGAAACCTTGATGGAAGTGACGCCAGTGAGGCTCAGTCGCTGCGGAAAGGAGTTCATAATCACCCCGCGTATCACCCCATGCCCGAAGATGATAGTCAGTCAGAGGTCCATATTCTTTTTCAAGCCGGATAATTTTCTGCGAGCACCTGCAATTATGACCACTGATTCTGCCGGTCAGAATGCCGTCTTTTGTCTCTAATTGTGTACCAATCAGTTTGATCCTAAGTTTTTCGGCAAAGGGTCTGAGTACAATTTCCGGCGAGGCAGAACATAAGGTGACGATCGCGCCGGAAGTGACTTCATTCGCCACAGCAATCAAACCTGCCGGGCGCATGAGGCGATGCCAGTAGAGCTGACAGAATTCCTCTGCTTTAGAAGACACCCACTTTTCCTCAACACCAGTAAGAAAAGTTGTAATGAGCGTTTCTTTAAGCTCATCACGCGTCATCTGCTTACGCATACAGCGTAACGTGGGTAGAGCCATGCTGACGATACGTCGCGAAAACGCCCGATTGCCAAAGGCAAACCGCAGAAAAGGGATAAAGCTATCATGCCGCGTTAACGTACCGTCAAAATCAAATACAGAGAGCATGCGGGGCTGAATGACGTTCATCGTGATCTTATTCCGTTGGATAGTAGGTTACTTCTGCCAGCCGCTGCACTATACCACCAGGACGCGAATAACAGTAACCGCACGTAAGGTGCTGACATCCTGCTCGCGTCAAAATGAAGGGCAGGGGTCCAGGCACCTCCTGAGAAAAAAGTAACTTTTTCGTGATTGTTTGTTCTGTCAGATCTGATGCGACAACCCCAGACTCTGGATTGATGGAGGGCAGTATATTACTGTTCCTTCACAAGTAATGAGTTCTGATCTCTGTAAGCATACCTGTCGCATCCAGCACGCTGAAACCGTACCCCGGAACTGTCTGGTGTCAGGACAAGTCCACCTTGTGCAGCATGTACGTGGAGAAGCGTATCCCCACCCGACACATTCAGATGTAGTGCAGGCACGCCATGATTGATTTCCAGTAATAGACGGCTTTGTTGAATAAATCGAAATTTTGGTGAGTTGAAGGATCAGATCACGCATTATCCTGACTATACTGGCAGTTCCGTGGCAAAGCAAAAGTTCAAAATCACCAACTGGCGCAACTACAACAAGGCCCTGATTAATCGTGGCTCCATCACTTTCTGGCTTGATGATGAGGCGATTCAGGCCTGGTATGAGTCAGCAACGCCTGCATCGCGGGGACGACCTCAGCGCTATTCAGATCTTGCCATCACAACCATCCTGGTGATTAAACGCGTATTCCGGCTGACCCTGCGAGCCGCTCAGGGCTTTATTGATTCCATTTTCGCCCTGATGGATGTCCCGCTGCGCTGTCCGGATTACACCAGTGTCAGCAAGCGGGCAAAGTCGGTTAACGTCAGTTTCAAAACGCCCACCCGGGGTGAAATTTCGCATCTGGTGATTGATTCCACAGGGCTTAAAGTCTTCGGTGAAGGTGAGTGGAAAGTCAAAAAGCACGGCAAAGATCGCAGTCGTATCTGGCGGAAACTGCATCTGACTGTTGACGCGAGTAGGCATGAAATCATCTGCGCGGACCTGTCACTGAACAACGTCACGGATGCTGAAGCATCCCCGGGGCTTATCCGGCAGACCCACCGAAAAATCAGGTCAGTTGCTGCGGACGGCGCTTACGATACGCAGCGATGTCATGACGAACTGCCTCGCAAGAAAATCAGCGCGCTCATTCCTCCCCGAAAGGGAGCGGGATTCTTGCCTGGTGAGTATGCAGAGCGCAATCGTGCTGTTGCGAATCAGCGACTGAGCGGGAGCAATGCACGGTGGAAATGGACAACAGATTACAACCGTCAGTCGATAGCTGAAACGCCGATGTACAGGGTAAAGCAGTTGTTCGATGGTTCGCTGGCGTAGCGTGATTACGATGGTCAGGCTGCAGAGGCTTTGGCCATGGTGCGTGCGCTGAATAAAATGACAAATACAGGCATGCCAGATCTTCGGACCGGATTTACCTCGATAAAGGGCTGACCGGCTCAAACCGGCAACGGCCCGGACTTGATCAGGCGCTGGCCGCTGTGCGCAGCGGTGATACGCTGGTTGTTCTGTTCCCAAGCTTGACCGGCTGGCGCGGTCAGTTCCTGACGCACGAGAGATAGCGGATGCACTACAGTCCAGAGGCGTGAAGCTGGCGCTGGGAGCCAGCCTCTACGATCCGGCAGATCCTATGGGGCCCAGCGGAAGCGAAGCTACAAAATGCGACATTTGACGTCTATCATAACGGCGGGCTCTGTTGAACCCACCGTAAGTCGTTATCTAAAATTACAGGTGCGTTTTAAACCATTCTGTCTGAATGCTGATAACCTGCTTAAAGTGCTCTCCTGCATAAATGTCGTAATGGCGGGCACTGCTTTCCTCATATAGCCTTTTTTCTTTGGCCCCCACCGCGTCAAATAAGGCCCGTCCCTGCTCCGGTGGATTAACCGTATCCTGACCAGCAATAACGATCAGGGTCGGGCACATCACCTGTGAGGCATTCAATGCGGGTTTGTACAGAAGAGTTTCGCGCACCGTAAGAAACGGTATTTTAATGTCCATCTTTGGGTACTGCGTTCTGTTTTCTTCGAAAAATGATTTTGATTCTGCATCGCTCAGTACCCGGTTGACACCCACGAACATTTCTTTACCTGTGTTCTTCTGCTTTTCAGCCATCTTGTCCAGGGTTGAAAGAAAAGCTTCTTTCTCTTCATTATTCATATTCCCGGTGACTATCTCTTCACCGTCTGCAAAAGCCAGCTGGCTGACAATACATTTGATTCCCGGGTCTCTGACCGCCGCACCAAATACGTGGCATCCCCCAAATGATGTTCCCCACAGGCCAATACGCTGCGCATCAAGGGAGGGCTGTTCTCTTGCCCAGTTAACAACAGAGATAATATCGTCAATTTGCATAGCAGGAACCAAGCGGCCGCGTTCGCCGTCACTGTCCCCGAAACCACGATAATCAAACGTGATGGTGGAAAATCCGGCGCGGGTAAATGCTTCAGCAAAATCAGGTAGCAGAATTTCTCTGATACCACAGAAGCCATGGCACAAAATGATCACCGGGCTTTTTGTACTGTCGGAGGGAGAGCGAAGCGTCAGAACGATGCCGTCAGACAGTTTTTGTGTTGAAATTTCCATCAATATATATGTCCTTTTATCAAGTTAGTCATTAAAAGCAAAATTAATCCTCTGGAATCTTTTCTTCCTGCAATGCATGGTTAAGGTTTCGATAGCAGACGCTGTTTCACGATATTTTTTCACCAGAAAGGTTCCCGGCATCCGCGTTTCCGGCTGCTTTCCTTACGCGAAGAATGGTCTGCCGTGTAGTGCTAAACTCACGGGCAATAGACCAATACTTACTCCAGCGTTAAGACGTTCCAGCACCACCTGCTGCTGTACCCCATTGAGTGACGAAGGACGCCCGAAGCGTTTTCCCGAAGCCCTGGCTCTTGCAATCCCTGAATGTGTACGCTCAATCAGCAGGTCTTTCTCAAACTCAGCGACGGCCGAAATCACCTGCATGGTCATCCTGCCGGCCGCGCTGGTGAGGTCCACGCCGCCCAGCGCGAGACAGTGTACGCGAATACCGGACGCTGCTAGTTGTTCCACCGTTTTCCTAACGTCCATAGCATTTCGTCCAAGACGATCCAGTTTAGTGACAATCAGCACGTCACCATTTTCCATTCTGTCGAGCAGACGGGTAAATCCAGGCCGCTCACTGGCAGCAACCGAACCACTGATGTGCTCCTCAATCAGTCTCTGGGATTTGACGGTAAAACCAGCAGCTTCTATTTCCCTGCGCTGGTTTTCCGTGTTCTGCTCCAGTGTAGAAACACGGCAGTAGGCAAAAACGCGTGACATGATGAAAATTTCCGTCCGAAAAGGATGTACGAATCATAATGCATATCCGAAAGTAATTTCACTTACTTTCGGACAGTATTAAGACCCTGTGTACGAAACCGAACGGTTCTGGGCACCATCAGGCTGCCAGCGCCAGCCGTTGATCCATGTTCAGCTCGATACGTCCATACGGATTAACATGGTGGTATATCAATGGGGTCAGACCACGCCAGTCTTCTTCTGTCATTCTCTGCTGCCAGGCCGGCTCTGTCAGCACATTTTGAATCAACAGGGTATTGATATAGACCAGGCTGATTTGCAACAGGTGCAAAGAGAGCATCGACAGTTCCTGATCCGCAGGCCGGTTGCTGGTAAATTCTCCGTGTTCGCCATAAAAAATAAAATTATTGGCGCTGTTCCAGTTTTCCACGACGTTGAGACCCGCATTAATTTCGCAACGCAGTGACTCATCGTGTAAATAACGGCAGAGGAAGATGGTCTTAATCGCTTTGCCCAGCTCCGCGAGTGCCTTATAGGTTGGATGCTGAATGTTATTGCGGGTGAATCGTCGTAATATGGCCTCGGGTTCTGCCGTTCCGGTTTTAAGTGCCGCTGTATATTTGATTATCTCGTCATACTGTTGTGCAATAAGCTCCCAGTCGATCCCCCGGGTTAAAATCGGCGTAAGATGCGGGTACAACGATGTATCTTCCTTTTCACACACATACAGTTTCTGTCGGGCGATCGCTTTCAGGCGCGGCAATAGATCGAACCCCAGCACATCACTGAACGCAAAGGCCACCTCACTTTGTCCGTGGCTGTCCACATACTGGTGGTTAATTTCCATGTCGGTACAGTGACGCAGAACACCTTCCATCATGGCGGCCACCTCCGATGAGGAACAGCGGCGCAATTGTGAATAAATACAGGTGGAATGCGTATCCACATGCCAGTAAATCATCACGCCGCGCCCGCCATAGCGAGCATGCCATTCTGTCATCAGATTCTGATCATAAGCACCAAACTTTCGGGAGTCCGCCGCACAGGATGTCGTCGCATTCCCCCAGATAGCGGGCTGACGAATTCTGAAAATACCATTCACAATATGTGAAATCGCTGAGCGCAAAGCATCTTTCTGAATAAACCGCCGTTTAACGTAACGCAATTCATCATAACTGACGCGGGGTTGCTGGCTGGCGATACGTTTCAGCCCTACATTCGTTCCGAGGCCAAACAGACATAACAACAGGCGGCGTTGTAATACCTCAGGCTCCAGCACTTCCCGACTGGCCGATGTGCGAAATAACCACGAGAAATGTTCCCGTAAATCCACCTCCTTGAGTATGTCTATCAACTCCAGATCGGCCCAGCGCTGGCCAATCTCCTGCTTCAGCGCTGCGGTGTTGGGCGGCTCCGTTTGTTTATCCAGCGGCGTCAGGTGGATACGATTTTTCCCCTGTTCCCTGATGCGAAGTCTGGGATTATCCGGCAGGCCATTATCCAGCGTACCGAGCCACTGGCGCATCCTGTCTTTGATTTGATTAATAAAGGTTGTCGCATCAGTGGGTGCCTGCAACAGGGAATAATAATATGCGCGGTTAGTGGCAAAATCGGCAGGGAGATCTTCTGCCGGATCACGATAGCGATCCGCGCCGGTGACCCAGATTTCTTTGTTGCGCAGACTTTTGCGTAAAGCCCGTAATACACAAATTTCATAGTTGGTACGATTAATACGCTCTTCACCGGACTGGCTCTGTACGATGACAACATCCCGCCATTTTTTCTGAATAATACCGTCAACAGGCACATCACCCACCGCATAGAAATGCTGATTGCTGGTCCTGTTTTCCTTAATAATCTGGATAGCATCAATCACGGGCCGATAGAGGGCATTGCCGGACTGAAACTCAAGCCGGTCCAGTACCGGCATCAACATCCTGCGATAGTGGTTACCGTAAGAAGAACGCATGGATTCATGTACTTCCTGCTCAGTATTCACCCCTAGAGTTTTGAATTCATCGACCAGATTTTGCAGCATTTTCTGTGAGACAACAGGATAGACAACTTCCTTTATGACACCGTCTGGCTGGTCAACGGTAGCCTCGGCCATGCGGAATAGCAGACGCGCCTTGCCCCTGACCTTTTTAAACGCCGCAAACTGCTTTTTATCGACCTTTTTTTCAGCACGGGTACCGAGATTATGGATCAGCACCATCAACATCTCAATCAACGCATCGGTCAGTTGCTGGCGGCGACGCCAGCAAAACATAGCTACCATGCTGTAACGGATCGCTGAAGGGTGGCGACGAAGCTCCCTGATCGATTCACTGGCACACCGTTGTTGAAACTGGACGATGAATTTAGGAGATATGCCCTGAAAAATATTCGGCAGTAGCGCAACACCATCAAGGCATTTTAGTTGGGCGATGACGGAAAGGACATTCTCCAGACTGGGCCTTCCCGGGTCAGCTTTGAGGCCGCTGAATGTGACTTCGTTTACCTGGGCAGCGCCCGGTTCTTCGGCAGACAGTAGATGATTGATGGCAACCTTACTGTCGAGTGAAAGTCGGGTAAATATGGTGTTTTGTTGCTTTGTTTCGAACTGGTGTACAGCTGAACGTATAATCCGCTCCAGGTGCTCGGTGGCTGGCCGTTCAATCAGCTGTTCCTGACACCAGTCAGTAACAAGTTCACTGCCATGTACGGCCTGCGGATTTAACGGGAGGATAAATTCGGTTAACCAGGCGCTGAGTCGTGCGATATCAGCTTTACTGGGGAGTCTGACACCCAGATAGCGACGAATATGTTGTCGGTGTCGGTGTCGCTGAGCCTGCCGTCCCTGAAACGGATAGTTTTCAGGGGATACGGAAGCGCATCCGACCTGCTCAGCGATGGTGTGCACAATGCCGGAAGGGAAATCGTGTACAGAGTCGGGATAATGGCCCTGAACCTGTCGGAATTTTAGTTGAAGGGCAAATCCCAGACGCCCCGTATCGGTCATCCCCGGTAGCAGGGAAAGCTCGTCAGCAAGCAAATGCCACTCGTCCCTGTCATCAAAAGCCTTCTCCTGTAACAACATCCCAACTCCCTGAATCATCAATGGGTAACCGCTATGGTAACCATTTCACAGGTGAGTAATTTTTATTCAGATCCAGTTCAAAAAAGTCAGATGCCGCATTTTGCAGCTTCGCTCCCACTAGGCCCAAAAGTGGTGAACGGGCAGCGTCAGAGGGGATGACCACGACTGAGGGCAGCAGTGAAAGCAACGGTTCTGCTCCCGTAGTATCGAAGGAGAAATAGCCACAGAGAATATTGGCCACTTCGCCATCACCTCCAAAACTGAGACTATTACCTGAACATTCAGCAAAGATATCTTCGCACCATTGTGTTGGAGTAGAAGGGTTATCTACCAGAGAAAAAAGGGTCTCAGGCTTCACCAGGAACCCATCTCCTTGCTGCAGTTCAATGGAGTTTTCAACGCCTTCCACTATAAGCATTCCATGTCCAGAAACCATGAATCCAAAGCGAATTGAAGCACTTCTTACAAAGCTTATCCCCCACGGGGCATGCGGTAAAAGGCGTGAATAAAGTGCGCTTTTGAGACGCATAGCAGCAAATACATCATCGAGAGGATCCATTTTTTCCCTCTTTCATGGACGGTTAGTCAGTAATAATGTCTTTTCAGACATTCTACATCCAGTAAAAAAATTTTAAGGTAGCGACGTACTCAACAAAACCAAAGAGAGCAATATGCATAGCTATCGACTTGAGAGTTTCGGAAGTTTACAAGGACTGAAGTTAATTGAGGAACAGCAGCCAGTCCCCGGGCGTAATCAGGTTCTGATAAAGGTCCGCGCCTGTAGTCTTAATTATCGTGATCTGGCCATTCTGTACGGAACAGGCACATTAACCCCTAAAGCCGGGCTGATCCCTTTATCGGACGGGGCTGGTGAGGTCGTGGCTACAGGCGATTCTGTGGGCCTGTTTAAAAAGGGGGATCGGGTTGTGGGAACCTTCTTTCCTCACTGGTTTGGTGGAGCACGGGATGCCGCTGCAGGGAGAGGAACTTATGGCACTCAGGCCGATGGATGGTTAACCTCATACAAAGTGGTTGATGAAGAGTCTCTGGTTTCTGTACCTGATTACCTGAGCTGGGAACAGGCTGCCACTCTCCCTTGCGCAGCAGTTACAGCATGGAACAGCCTTCAACAGTCGCGGTCTGTATTACCGGGAGAGACTGTGCTTACCCAGGGCACAGGTGGAGTCTCACTGTTTGCGGTGCAGTTCGCCAAAATCATGGGGGCACGCGTTATTGCGTTAACGTCAAATGATGTAAAAGCACAGCTATTGTCGGCGCTTGGTGCCGATCATGTCATCAATTACCGACATTATCCTGAATGGTCAGTAAAAGTCCGGGAACTGACACAAGGCAGGGGGGTTGACCGTATTGTGGAAATTGGCGGGCCGGGAACCTTAAATCAGTCTTTACTCTCCGCAGCGCCGGGAGGGGAAATTGCTCTGCTGGGCTTTGTTGCACAGGGAAGTGCATCAGTCGATTTTATGACTTTGTTCAAAAGTGGCGCAACTGTAAGACCTTTCAGTGTTGGCAGCCGCGAGGATTTTGTCGCTATGAATCGGGCGCTGGTAAAAAGTCAGCTTCAGCCGGTTATAGACAGGGTATTCGAGTTTGAACATGCTGTTGAAGCATGGCGATATTTTGAAAGCCAGCAACATACTGGCAAAGTGGTCATCACGATGAATTGAAGCAGAAAGAGCCCTGATGCCCACTAAAGGCCGGGGCTTATGCCATAAGAGCAGACAGGTTTGTTCGTCGATGATGATTTCCTGCAGTTAAACGCCTCACCTCGATATTGTCTGCGTTTTACGAACTTCCGTTTTTCACTCATAGCGGACTGCGCTCACTTACTGCTGTGAGCGTTACCTTGAGTTTAATGCCAGCCAGGTATAGTCAGGTTGACAGTACTTGTTTCAGACCTTCGTCATTAAAAACGGTTCCGGTCTTCAGGACGCCATAACACCAGTGCACCAGTTTCCGCATCAGCGCGCCAATGGCTACCATTTTAGGTTTACCCCGCAGGCACATCTCATCGTAAATATTACGCATTCGCTTATTGTAGATTTTTCCGCACAGGGCGGACATGTAAAGCCTCGCTCTCAACTGAGGGGGGCCGATTTTCGACATCCGCGGTCGGCTCCGGACCGATGTGCCTGAGCGTTTCTCGATCGGCACCACGCCCAGAAAGGCGGCAGCCTGCTCAGCTGATGCAAAGTTATGGCTGCGAAGCTCGACCAGCATATGCATCCCCAACTGGGGACCAACCGATTTAATTGAGTTCAGCAGTGTATAATCACGCCTCAGTGCAGGGCTGGCTTTGATATGTGCTTTAATCTGCCGCTCGATATTACTTACCTCCTCGCGCAGAAGCTGCGCCATACGCCTGCAGGAACTGATAATATCTGCAGGTGTGTCTGTCGACAGGTATTTTTCCAGCCTGTTCTCCTCACGCAGGGCATCACCCAGCAGAACATCACGCCGTCGCAGGAGTGCAGCGAGATATCTGATTTCGGGGGACGGCGGCTCCCAGTGGTGTGGCTTCTTAAGGAATGCGTAACAGGCAAGCATATACGCATCCACCTTATCCGTCTTTGTCATTATTCCCATGCCGCGTGCAAACTCCCGACTGCGGTGAGGGTTGGCCAGAGAAACCCGGAAACCGGCATCATGTAACTCAGTGGCCAGCCGTTCGTGATAAACACCGGTAGCTTCCATCACAACATGAACATCCTCAGGACCGCAGTGCTGGAGCCTGAGCCAGCGAAGAATATTTTCAACTGAATGTCTGTTATTTTGGATGTTACGGGTTTTTATGCGTCCTTTGATACCGTCATACAGTATGCAAAGATCAAGGGTGTTTTTACTTACGTCAATGCCGACTGGAAACATGGTCAAACTCCTCTCACATAAACCGTCACGCCTGTTCGCCTTGTACATACGGAGTCGAGCTCCCGGTAACCGTTCAACCTGATGTGCTGGCGTGAAAGGTGAAGCGGAGGGCCATATGCTGCAAATCAAGGTTCAGCGGTGCTGGCTTTTCTGACCTTAAGTGAAGGGGGCGGCTCACTCAGCTTCAGTGGTGGTAGCTAATCACCACAAACTGTTAGATACAAGGGTGAAGGGATAGGTAGGTGATCCCTTTCTATCCCTCACTGGTATCGGCAGCTAACCCTCATTTCAACCGACCCACATTAACTGAAAACGAAAGCCTTTTCTTTAAATCCTCAGGAAGTCTCAGTATGCTCATGAATACCATTATTTGTTTGTGGTGAGCAATCCCGATGTTTGTTGGTTGCAGACACTCGCCGTGAGAAAAGAGTAAGAAATATCCCGGCAACTAACGGTATAATAAAGAGCATTGATTGAGTTGAAATTGCATATCCATATACATAGCTTTCCAGGCTTACCGCAATCAGAGGAAAAATAAGGAATACAAGTGAAGCCTGAAAGGCACTGGCCTTTTGCTGAAGTGCAAAGTAGCACAATATCCCAAAAACCCCGGCAAAAGCACCGAGATACAGGGTAGCTAATATTGAGTGTGCTGAGAAGGCTGACACCAGTGGTCTTTCGAAGAACCATCCTGCCGCAGAAAGTAACAATCCTGCCAGAAAGCACGGGAGCGCATTAAACGTTATAACAGAGACAGCACAGCTTCTTTTCTTGCATTGAGTATATATTATGGCATGGATGATTACGGCTGAAACAAGCGCAATGATTCCCTGCCATTGGGTCTCTGTGCTTGTTTTCGTTTCTTCGAGAAGAATGCCCGCCAGTGCCACTATTGCGATAGTTAAACCCGCAATCTGCATTGAGTTTGTTTTTTCATTCAAAAACAAAACTGATGCAATCAAAACAGCCACAGGCATGTTTGAAAATATAATGGAGGCAAGCCCGGAGCTGACATATGTTTCACCATAAATCATTAATGAGAAAGGAATGGCAAAATAAAAAATACAAATTACAAGCTGGAACAAGCGTTGTCCGCGTGGAAATAAAAGCGGTGTTTTTCTTAACCATGCAATGCCGATTAAGAATGGAGCTGCAAACATAAACCTCATCCCGGTTGCAAACACCGGAGGGATAGTTTCAGCGGCTATCCGCATAGCCAGCCATGTGGTCCCCCAGGTCAGTGAAACCAGCAGGAATAATACCAATATCGTCACTCTGCGCATAAGATACTCCCAGTAAAAGAAATTAATTTAACTTTTTAACGGGAGAAAAATATTGTTTTCTTCACTTTTATTTTATACTTTTAGAGAAAAATATTCTCCATCAGAAGGGGCGGTTATGCTGGATAAGAAAGATAAGGAGCTGCTCAGGCTGTTACAACATGACTGTACACTGTGTCTACAGGACCTGGCAGCGGCTGTCGATTTAACGCCGAATCCTTGCTGGAAGCGCATAAAACGTCTTGAAGATGAGGGGATCATCACTGGTCGGGTTGCTCTGTTGAGTAAGGATAAGCTTAACTTGTCGCTTACAGCCTTCGTGATGATAAAAACACAAAACCACAGCCATGACTGGTATAAACATTTCGTTTCGCAGGTCAATAGTATGCCAGAAGTGATGACTTTTTTCCGTACCACGGGAGAATATGATTATCTTCTTCAGGTAGTGGTTTCAGATATGAAGGGTTACGATAGTTTTTACAAAAAGCTGGTCAGCTCAGTAAGCGGATTGAGTGATGTAACATCCAGTTTTTCCATGGAGGAAATAAAATACACCACTCAACTTCCATTACCTAGTTAATGGTTTCGCAATTAATTGTCAGTCTCCATAAAACGACCGTTTTATGGACTCACTGTAGTGCTGATCATCAATCAAACGCTGTGTCTGACATTCGGTCAAAGCAAGCTGATGAGCAGCATCGCGACGACGCATGCGCTTTTCAATAACTGACTGAATGATGTTGATCCGACTGAGTTCTTTGTCTGTCATAGTCACCAACATAAGATCGCGGTCCTGTGCTGAGCAAAATGAAGGCTTAGCGTACACGACGCGTGTGAATTGTGCTGAGACGACAATAACGCTTTGTGTACCGGCATATCATTCTCGGCCAGACCTTCGGCACGTCAGTGCTCTCCCGCGACGAGCTGCGCTTTATGCTGGTTCATACCAGGGAGGCCTTCCTGCGCGGGCATAACAGGCTGGCAACCCTGCCGGCCCTGGGCACGCTGCTCGACATCACCCGTGACCTGCTGGCCTGGCAGGTGGAGCATGACCGTCCGGTGGATGACCACTACCTGAAGGGGATCTTCCGCCTGGCCGGCGAAAACTGGATGGAAGAGTTTGACCGGTTCCGGGCAGCGCTGCGCCCGGTCGTGGATCAGATGTATGCCGAGCATCTTTTGCGTCCGCTGGAGAGCGACTGTTTTGAGCTGGCTGACATTCCCGACGCTAACCTGTCTGAAATTTTCACCCTGCCGCGGCTGAAGACCATATTCCCTCTGGTCCTGCGCGGGCTGGGCTGGACAGAACAGAAGGCCACCGCTCTGGCGCAGGAGCTGCGCCCGGTTATTTCTGCCGTAACGGAAACCATCGGGGCCGGCACCCTGCGCCTTGATATCCGCATTGACGGCCAGCCCCCCGGAGAACGCCCGGGGGCCTGGTACACCACGCCCCGTCTGCACCTGCTGATCACCGGCCAGGACTTCGTGGTGCCGTACGGCTGGGAGGCGTTCTACGAACTGCTGGGCCTGTTCACGCTGTATTCCCGCCATCCGGAAGCCCTGGCGCACGGTCACCAAGGGGCGCGTGTGATGTTCTCCCCGCCCGGGCATGTATCAAAAGAGGGATTTTTCGGTATCGACGGCCTGCGGATTTTTTTACCGGCGGAGGCCTTTGAGACGCTGGTCCGGGAGCTTACCACGCGATGTGCGGAAGGTACGCTGGCGGAGGCCCTGACCGGGCTGCGCGGCCTTTACGGAGATCTGTAATATGAAAATACTGAGGCAACTGTGGAACCAGAAAGGGCTTGATGCGGCAGTTGAGAATGTACCTGAGGATCGATATGGCTTCAGAAATATTGCAGAAAATATCTCCCGATCCATTCTTTCCCTTCCACAGGAAGCTTCAAATGTGATCGGAATTGAAGGAGCATGGGGCTCAGGTAAAACAAGCCTTCTGAATCTGATACTGAAAAGTCTTTTTCAGCACAAGGATGGACACACGCATGTACTGCATGTTTCCCCATGGCTGAGTGGCAGTGATCCGGTTGAAGCGCTCTTTCTTCCTGTTGCCACGGTTATTCAGCAGGAAATGGAAAAACGCTATCCTCCGAAGGGCTTCAAAAAGTTCTGGCGTAAATATCTGTTGTCACCAGAAGCTCAGAAAGTGATTGAGTATGCTCAGGATACTTCATCGCGCGTTCTTCCGCTGGTTCAGTATATCGGGCAGTTTTCCAGCATCATTAACTGGATAGCAGGCGGGATAAAAGTATTTACCGAGAGTCGTCTCGCAGTTGATCAAAAAACGACAACAAAACTGCGGGCTGAAATTGCGAAACAACTGGTTACTCTGGATCTGAAATTCATCGTCGTTATGGATGACCTTGATCGACTTGAACCTTCCCAGATTGCTGAAGTGTTCAGACTGGTGAGGGCTGTAGCCGATCTGCCCCGCTTTACCCATATTCTCTGTTATGACAGGCAGATTATCACTCATGCCGTTGAGTATGCGCTGAATATAGAAGATGGCAGCCGTTACCTGCAGAAAATCATTCAGCTCAGTTTTAAATTACCCCGGCCTGAAGCCTTTGATTTACGCAATGAATTTCGCCAGCGGGCTGAGGCGCTGTATCAGCAAATTAATAATCAACCGCCAGACTCTGGAATGTCAGGGGATCTCGCCGCGGTGACGGATACGTATGGTGGCGCACTTTCGACGCCACGGGAGATCCATCAGGCGATTAATTCCCTGATTTTTCTGTATCCGGGGATGCGGGATTTTGTGTATTTCCCTGATTTGTGCCTACTCCAGCTTATCCGGGTGACAAACCCGGCCCTGTATGACTGGACAGAGCATTACCTGACAGAACGGTCCGTGATTGAAACCGGCCAGGGCATGCTTTCTGACCGAGAAAAGGCAGACTTCCGGGAGGAGCTTATAAGGTCTATGAAGACGTTCAGGGCATCCAATGCAGACTCGTTTCTGACGCTTGCAGACTGGCTCCCCGGTATCAGCGGACATGATGATGCACATCTGAATCTCTTTGAGCCCGTCAGTGAGGATTTTCGTCATATCCAGACGACCGGTAAACGACTCAGCAGTCTGACGCACTGGCGATATTATTATGCCTTCTCCTCACCCCAGAATGTTCTGCCCACTGATTTCTTTAATGAGCTTTTTAAGCAGGCAGGCGTACCGGAAAACCAGCAGCAGCTCTCTGAAAAGCTCCTTTCAAAAATCAACAGTGTGGGTAGTCTGTCCGGAACCTGGTTCGAACATATACTAAGCAGGCTGACACCGGGGCTGATTAAGGAACGTAATTTCGAAGAGTGTGCTGGGTTGATTCAGTTTTTCTTCGATCACACGGATGAGGTCAGCACTCGCTTCCGGATCCGTAACACATGGTTTTCCCTGCGTGAAACTGGCATTAATCAGGTTGTACGGCATCTGCTGAAGCATATGCAGAATATTGATGAGACCAGAACAGTCACGCAGATGGAAAAGCTGATTGTTACTGGCGCTTCGCCGTTCTGGATAGCCGATTTTATGCGGGATCTTATCTGGGAACACGGTCTTGCTCAAAATGCAGTACCTTCCCCTTCAGACGCTCTTTTCAGTCGCGATATTACGGAACGGTTGCGTGACAGATTTGCTGAACGCATGAGTCAGCCAGAACTTAAGCAACAACTTCTCCTGCGCCAGTCAATTCTCGGGTATCTCTACGCCTGGAGAGACATGAGTTCAGATGAAGCCGTGAAGCAATGGGTCAGAGAAGTAACTGCCACTGATGAAGGCCTCGTTAACCTGTTGATACGATTACAGACCAGTGTCTTCAGCTCTCACAGAGGGGCATATCGCCGGATTGCGCGTGACCAGGTCAGTCCGTTCTTTGATGACTGGTCAGCAGTCGAAGAGAAGCTGAAGGTTATGCTGTCCGGCAACGAGCTGACGCCGGAGCAGGAAGAACTCAAAAGTGCACTGGGAAATGACGACTGATCTGATAAAAAGGCCGCCTGGCGGCCTTTTTATTACTCAATAAGTGGATCAGGCGCTTAACGCTTTTTCCTTGTCAAAAGGAACACCGGCATACGTCAGCTCACTCAGCAGCTTGCGTTTCCATCCACCATGCTCATCAAGCTCGGTATAGAGTACGCCCGCGAGATCGGAAGGTATTTCGATATCTCCCTTCCTTAGTACCAGCACTTTCCCGCGCCCAAGCTTACCCGCGAAATATCCCAGTTCATACAGGACATTCTGGCGTGCACGCAGTCGTGTGTTTTCAGATGCCAGGGCATTTCCACTGTCGTCGGGTGTCATCAGCACTATGGCAAAGCTGACATCTCCTGACTCCGCTTCAAATTTCTCGATTACAGTCCTTGAGCCATCAGGACGTTCAGAGAGAATGATTTCCTCCAGCCCTATCCGGGATATAAAGCGGGCAACAGACTGAAGGGCATCATTATCATGGCCGTGAACAATAAAAATTTTGCGCGAGACCTGACGTATTACTACCGGATCAGGATCGGATTCATTCTCAACATACAGCTGGTAGTCGCGAACAAAAGTTACCAGTAACGAGGATGTGAACTTACGGACAGATTCAATAATTTTTCGGTCATAGAAAAACGTGTGGCAAAAATTGAATGCGAAATTATCGTTAACGGACATTTTCCTGATTAACAAAAGCTTCAGGCCTAAAATTTCACGCGGTTCTTCAGGCCACTGCAGGATGGCGGAGCCGGCCATACTGGATTCGGTTTCATGACTTTTCGCCAGAAAGGCGTCAAGATCGACATCACATGTCAGGCGTTCGTTAACAGCCTGTAGATTACCGTCGTTCAGGAGCCGGGCCAGTTGTTTCAGTGGTTGCTGATAGTTCTGTGCATCAGCACGCTGCAAATCATACACACAATTTTTGAGTGACTGAAAAATGTCAATTGCCATCCTGCCCGTTCTCCTGTCTTTGCTGTTCGGCACTATCCAGAATTTGCTGACGCAAATCCTCTTTCATGGCCTCGATCATGGGACTAATCATCGGATTAGCGGCATACCGTGAGGCTCGCTCCTCCAACATGCTGTACGCTTCCTGAATCGCAGTTTCAATGCTGACAGGATCGTTTGCATCAAAACTTACCGGATAACTACCGTTAAGGGTTTCAGCCGCTTCCTCAACTTCTTTCAATTGTTTCTGCAATTTATCTATACCTGTAATTTTTACGCCCAAATTAGCCTCCGCAGCAGTGAAGTTCCTCAGCCAGTTATAGATAACATTTTGAAAAAGGGAAGGAGTGGAGACAACTCAAAATTCATACGATTTTACTGAGATCCGGAACTACCTTTTTTCGGATCTGAGGAACGAAACAGAGACATTGCGAACAAAATAAGAAATAAAGTGAAAAATTATTGCAAAAACGGCATTAATGCGTAATCAACAAAGGTTCTGTCTTATTCAATACATAACGGCAATAAAAGGCGAAAAACGAATTTATTTTCACTTTTTGCGGAAAAGCGGCCTTTAAGTCCACTCGTCAACAGTAAATACCTGCACATCAACCCGGACATAAAGGAGAACACTATGTCTACATTTATCGCAGCAGTATTTACTGTCATCCTCACCCTCATCGCCATCGGTAAGTTCATCTGGGCCGTTGTCGTAGCGTACCGGAGCCTCACCTGGTTCTTAACCCACTTTGACGAGCTTCCCTATATCTGGACATGCAGCTGGCGATATTACCGCCGGTATATTTTCCGCCGTATCTACCGTCGCGTCTTCAGTCGCTGATTTCGTTATCCAGCGGCATGCCCAGCCCGGCCAGCCAGCACAGACAGCACCAGGTGGTGAACACCATCTGTGTCTGACCGGATTTCCATTTGCGGATAGTTCGTGGGTCCACCGCCAGCCGGTGGGCCAGCTCCAGGTCAGTCAGGGGGATCAGCCCCCGGACCACGGAAATGTCACTGACCGAGGGCGTCTGCCAGTACTTCGTGCTGACTAGGGTATAACCGTTGAAGGCGTGGGTTTTGATCAGCGAGTGGATCAGCGTCAGGTGCTCCTGATTTTCCATCGTGCTACCCGCCGGTCAGATGCTAGTGAAACCGGGAACCCGGTGCTGCAGACGGCGGGCTTCTTCCCGGGCCTGAAGTTCACGCCCTTTTTGCAACATGTCCGCCGTTGGCTCCGGCAGGGTCTCCATGAACGCTTTAAACTGTTTGCCGATCGCGTCCAGTGACACGCTGGAGGTGATAGAGGTATGCCGGTTGGTATAAACCAGGCGTGTCAGCGGCCGGGTTAGTTCTTTACCTTCCATAAAGCGTTTGAAGATCCACAGATAGAGATCAACCAGTTCCAGTCCGGCGCTCTGCGTACCAGACTGGAAGACCAGCGGTTGCTCTGGCATGTTTTTCATGTCCATCACCGGCAGACCTGGCCCCAGCTCCCATGGCTGAGCGCGAATCTGACGATAAAATACGCTCAACTCCCGCTGGGTGGTGTTGAACTGCGATTGCTGATCAACAATGATGCGGGCCTTGCGGTTGGGAGCGCCTAGCCGGTGGCAGATCCCATGAAGCACGGACTGAAAGCCAATCATGTTTGGCATGATCTGCAGTTTTTCTTTATTGGTTTTGCAGTTGTAGCTGAGTTCATCAAAGTGGGCCATTGCCCACGACAGCGCATCAGTCACAATTTCAATGAAACGGGGATCGCCCAGCATCCCGACACGTGAAAGCAGTACGCTGCAGACTTCCCCCAACAACGCCGCCGACCGGCCATCGTGGGCTTCCAGACGGGCGCGCCAGGCTTTTTCCGCTAGCTCATCATCAAACAGCCGGGCCAGATTTATCAGCAGGGGATAGCGAAGCGGGGTCCAGTAGGCCGTCCAGGGCACCACCGGATTCATCCCCTGGTCAAACACCTGATCGAAGAAGGAAATGATGGCGTGATCGCGTTTGACCACCTGCCAGATATCAAAGCGGATACGGTGCTTTTTCTGCAGAACCAGTAACGTATCGATGACGTTATCCAGGCGGTGCATACCCAGTTCGGCGGCGTGCAGTCGCACCACCCCCATTTTTTTACGCAGCGCAGCGAGGGCAGGCTCCGCGACAGTATCGAGATCATCGGGTGAGGACAGCACGCCGTAGGACAGTATCGGCTGAGTGCTGTCAAAAAGGTTCTGTCCGGTATGGCCGGTTTCATCAACATAAAAGTGCATCAGGACATCCTGTATCAGTGGCTCCGGTATGACGCCGGACGAGGGATAAAACTATATAGAGGCCTGCAGGTCGCTCAATTAAAGACTGTCAGCCCGGTGCCAGGTTTAATAGATCGCGCAAATCAGGTACTGTCCGGCATTATTGTAAATCACCATATCACCGGTCGGCAGCTGCCTGATGCCATTATCAGGCAACCTCTCACTTCCGAAAACATTAAATTTCGCCCGATTCAAGGCACGAAAACCCACTATTTATCTGATTTTAATTGGTTATTTAATTCCTTCATGCCATTTTCCCCACTTCCATTTTCTCGCCCAGGGTGACTTTTTCTGAAGGCGTTTACCCGCTGACCGGCCGTCAGTTCCTGTTATCTCACTGAATCGCAGGTTCAAACAGCCACCTCCAGCTGTGGTATTTTTCGGATCTGCGGTGGAGAAATGAGAAAACAGGATATGCACAGCATATCCATATTCCGCGCATCTGCATAGGGCAGACATACGCATATGCCAGTCATCTGCATATGCGACACCTATACAAACCAATCTGGCAGGCATATACTGCACATATGCACTCACACATCATGCATGATCAGTTGGAGGAACATCCATGCGCACAGTTTCGATATTTAAAAACGGCAATAACCGCGCCATCCGTCTGCCCCGGGACCTGGATTTTGACGGCGTCAGCGAGCTGGAGATCGTCCGGGAAGGGGACAGCATCATTCTGCGTCCCGTCCGGCCGACCTGGGGCTCGTTCGCGCAGCTGGACAGGGCCGCTCCGGACTTTATGGCGGAGCGTGAGGATGTGGTCAGCGATGAAGGACGCTTTGAGCCATGAAGAAAACCTGGATGCTCGACACTAACATCTGCTCGTTCATCATGCGCGAGCAGCCGGCAGCGGTGCTGAAGCGCCTGGAACAGGCGGTGCTGCGCGGTGATCGCATCGTGGTCTCGGCCGTGACGTATGCCGAGATGCGCTTCGGCGCCACCGGCCCGAAGGCCTCGCCGCGCCATATTCAGCTGGTCGACGCGTTCTGCGCGCGCCTCGATGCCATCCTGCCCTGGGACCGGGCCGCGGTGGACGCCACGACGGACATCCGGGTGGCGCTGCGCCTCGCCGGGACGCCGATCGGCCCGAACGACACGGCCATTGCTGGGCACGCTATCGCGGCCGGCGCCGTCCTAGTGACGAACAATGTGAGAGAGTTTGAGCGGGTGCCGGGTCTGGTGCTGGAAGACTGGGTGAAGAAAGCCGCTCTCTGCAGGGTAATTTCTTGAATTACCATGCAGGTTATTTCGGCGTGCCGCTTATTATGCCCTTAAGAGTGTAAAGCCTGTCGAACTGGGCATAAGGTTCCCCTGTTTCCGCTGCGTGTCGGAGTTTTGCGTCCAGAAGGTCGGGCAGAGCGATACCATGACTGAGTGAATGGTAAAGATCATAACCGCTGACACAGATCACCCGTTTTCCTTTCCCGAAGGCCGTCAGACCTTCATCAGTAAACCCCATCCATCTGATGAACACGCCCCGGGCCCACTTTGCCTTGGTGCTGAGTTTTCCTTCGAATACGTGCAAATCTGCCGCTGGCGTTCTGTTCTGATGCCACTTAGCTTCCAACAGGTAAAAGTCATCATTCAGCCGGAAGCTGCCGTCAATCTGCTCGCCCGGGTTACGGAATGACGAGCGGGGGGAAAGCTTAAAGATACTGAAATTCAGGCGCTTCGCGAAGTATGTCGCGGCCTTTTGGAGGATGGCCAGTTCCTCAGCCTGCTCCGCCAGTTGTCGTTTAAGGCGGACATTTTCAGCGGCCAGTTCGCTTTCGCGCTCTGACGAACTCATTTGTTGCTGCTGTTTACTGCGCCAGGCATAAAGCTGAGATTCGTACAGGTTGAGTTCACGGGCTGCGGCGGCCACACCGATGCGTTCAGCGAGTTTCAGGGCTTCGTTACGAAATTCAGGCGTATGTTGTTTACGGGGCTTCTTGCTGATTGATACTGGTTTTGTCATGAGTCACCTCTGGTTGAGAGTTTACTCACTTAGTCCTGTGTCCACTATTGGTGGGTAAGATTAATCTAATCCCCAAGGGTATTGTTGTTTTTAATAAAATTATCGTGATAATTATTTCAAAAGAGGGTATTATTAAAATAATTCCTAAATAAACAAATACCCAATTCTTTTTTATGAATTCTTAATCACACAGGGAAATGCTTTATTTATTTTTTCAAAGTAAAATCAATTTGTTACCACCATGCAAACACAAACACAAACCTTATTAAGCACATAAAATGAATAATAATTCATCATGAAACTGTAAACATTATGTTTCATGTAAAATGGTATTATGTTGCTTTAAAAAGAAATACATTTATAATTGAATAGATAAATTACTGGAGGCATCATTAGATAATGAAACTGGTGTTTCAATGGAAAAATATATTTACTTTATGTGCAATAAGGATGTTACATTAGTGTTAACTGATGATTATTATTTTTATTTCGGCCTAAAGCAGTTAACTGGACTACCTCTGGTTTATATTACGTATGAAGGCTCGATGGATAAACCAATAGTTATTAAGCAGAAAAGAAATATAAGAGTATTGGTTGATAGCCGGATTTTTTATTCAGGGAAATGGGATGGTTATAAAATGTTAAGGAAAACATTAAATATGATAAGTCAATGGATGTGGCTTGACATTTCGGGGGGGGAGAAGTTTTATCCTAAAGGGTGTGATTATGACATCTATGTCAACATGCAAGGAAATTTAAAAAAAAACATTAAAGAGCTATATTATGCATACTTAAAGAAAAATGTTAGCCGGATTGGAAATCATTACCCACAACTAACAAAAAAAGAACAAATCATTCTACAATGCTTACTCTCCAGGAGGGAGGGCATCCATGAATTAAAAAGCCGTCTAAAAATTGAAGAGAAAACACTATCGTGTCACAGATGTAAAATAACAAGAAAATTTGGTTGTAAAAGATTCATAAGATTTATGTATCTTTACAACTTAAATAAAGAAATAACTGATGAAAAATGGTGCACATCAAATACCTAGATAAAAAGGGAGGAGGAGGTGAACTATCCATCCATTATATTTATAATTCTTTTTCTATTTTATTTGTCAATTTATAATTTTTATTCTTACATAGCTCAAAGAAGGAGGTTGAGAAACATATTCCTATCAAGAAGAAGGAGGCGCAAAAAAATAATCACCATAAAACGTCTCACACTCAATAAATAATATAATAATCATATATAATTAATGACAGTTTTAGTTGATATATAAGGATGCATTAAAGGTAAGAACACTATGAGATTGTATATCGTTACCGAAAACACTTACTTCTTTGCAGGAATGAAATGTATTTTCCGGACATCCAATATTATCTTTGTCTAATATCAAACAGTGATATACATGCATACCTACCAGACTCAAACACAATATTTTTATTAGATGGTGTGAATCATAAATTTTCGATAAAAGAGTATAGCCATCTAAAAAAGAGACAATTTTAAGATAATCGGTTAATTCAGCCATTTTACCGAATTGTACTGCCAGTTTATTTAATCACAGTTCGTCCTCTGATGAAAAACGGGAAAATGCGGGGCTGTCTATGTCCAGAGCACCAACGACGGTATTATTAATCCGGACAGGTAAAACGATTTCCGAGTTACTGGCTGTATCACAGACAATATGACCATTAAAACTATGGACATTATTTATGCACAGGATCCGTTCCTCTGCAACTGCCGTCCCGCAAACGCCGGAGCCTACCGGAATTCGGGCGCAGGCAATGTTCCCCCTGGAATGGTCCAAGAACAAGGATATCCTTCTCCAGCACATAAAATTATATTCTCCATACGGTTATACAGCAGCGAGCTGGTGTTAGCCATCATGGTAACAAAGCTGGTTTCTCCCGCCATTAGCGAACTTAAGTCACGAAATAAATCTCTGTAAGAAAAATCGGTGTTCATCTGTTATTCCCGGTGGCGATAATCCTGAACGTTATCCCCTTGCCCCTCAAGGATGGGGGATAACGTTCACTGCATAATAAAGCGTTTTAGTTATTCGTAGATATCAGCGTTACCAAAGGCATAGTTGTTATTACTGAGGCCGGTGATAACGTAATATCTGGCCCCCATTTGCGCCGCAGCCATGGCAAATTTCTTCTCCAGTTCTCCCTGAGTTGGCGCAGTTCCGCTGATGCTACCTATTTTTTTATGACCTGCCATCTGTTCTTCGGCCATTTTAATGGCACCTCTGGTCAGCTCCATTGAAAGTGCGTTATTTTGTTCTGGTATTTTTTTCTGAGCAAGTTTATACAATTCGCCTCTGTGCCCTGTGGTGGCCAGTTTTGATAAGGCTGAAGAAGGTTCATGGTCGAAACTTCGGACTGCGGTTCCTGTCACGCCCCACACACCGGAGGAAAATGGTGTTTCGTAGTCTCCTTCAGAAATATTTTTAATGCTGATGACAAACATACCATTATGACGGGTCAGTTTTGCCGTCATAAACTTCGCTGCAGCCCCGAGCCTGAGTTTTCCACTATCTGCTGTAACTTTCACAAGCTGGTCTGCAGCAGGAGCCCGGAAAAGAGCAATCTGTTCCGTTATGTCTACCGGTTTCCCGTCCTCAGTCATCAGACCTGTGAGATTAATCCCCTGTTCTGACGCCGGGGCAAAGAACCAGCCTTCTGACGCAGAGGCGGCATGCATGAAGGCAAAATGCAGATACTGTCCGTGATGTTTCTTCACCGGAATGCTGAATGAAACACTTTTGCCAGGCAAAGTGGCCCCCACGACCGCCCCGTCAGGGCTGTTGAATTGCCCAATAATTTCGCCGTAAGAATCTGACGACATGACGAGCCGGCTGGCTGCTGGCGTTTGCGCGCCGGATTTATCGCCGGCGACGGCGGCCGCAATACCGGAGGATGAGAGTAACAGGGCAGACACAACAGCGCTGGTTATAACGGTTTTCTTTAACATATTTAAGTTTCCTTGTAGTGATTACTCATAAAACAGAACCACAGATGATTATTGTCCGGCCTCATGCCGGTATTCAGCAGAGCCAATAAATTTGGAGAACCGTTCACACCATATCTGAACGGTGGTGAATTCATTGACGTTAACACTGTCAGGAATACTCTTTCTGAAATTACCAAAGTTTTTGAGTTCTCCAATCAGCACGGCCTCTTTTTTCATTTCCAGAAAAGAACTCTTATCTACCGCCTGTTTTTTCGTCAGATAGATTTTGTAATCCGGCCCGGGCGCTACTTCACCTTTGAAGGCGATTTCGTTATCGGTAACGTAAAGCTCGCCCTCTGCCCAGTGAAGAACATCGCTGCCTTTCTGATTACGTTTAAAATCACCCTTATATTTTGCCAGCTTCCGCACATCGTTGATTTCGTTCAGCGAAGCATTTTCCTGGGCAGTCAGTATCGGCAGCAGATAAATCCCCAGGCCGGTACCCGCTCCCAGAACAGCCAGGTGTGAAATTAGCAGGATAACTTTAAGTCTGGTCTTCATTTTTTCCTCCATGAGTTGATAACAGCTTACCTGCCATCGTTATATACTTCATTATATATGCTTTACTGATTTATGGCTTCCATCACATGTGATGAATAAACTACTGCGGCGCCCGCGTTCAGGGAAACAGCCACGGCCAGCGCAGCGGCGATTTCTTCTCTGGATGCACCGGCTTTCAGGGCCGCCTGTGAGTGAATACTGATGCAGCCGTCGCACCGGGTCGTTACGGCGACCGCCAGGGAAATCAGCTCCTGTGTTTTCTGGTCCAGCACGCCCTGACGATTGGCAAATTCAGCGATAGTCTGATAGACCTTCAGGGGTTCAGGGATCTCAGTCACGAGTGAGCCGACATTTTTAGGTTTTTTCTTTATTCATTCCAGTTCATGTTCATAATTTTTCCTTTGGGTTACAGGGAGGGCTTTCAGGCCCTGATAGTTAAATATCTTTTCAGGTCATGTTTCAGCAGGACAGCACCGGCACCGATTAACAGAACATCTTTTATGATGAAGCTGTCAATTTTCCCCAGTTGTGGCAGCAAACTCAGTGTGGTGATACCTGTGACGATAACGATGATATCCCCCAGCACGCCGGCAGCAGGTCTGAAGAAACCGATAATCAGTGCCAGAAAGGTAAGCGTTTCCATTACGCCGAGGAAGTAGCTCCCCCCGTGGACACCAAAGAGGATATACAGGATATTCAGCCATGTTGAGGAAATAATAGGTTCGAGGGCCATCACTTCAAAATCAAACCATTTATAGGTCCCGAACAACATAAATATCGTGATAACCGACAGGCGAAGAATAACCATGTCGTTGTCTGAGCGGATAAAACTTTTGAAAAAATTTTTCATTCTATTCTCCAGGCAAAAAACTATGCCCTGTCAGAAATCAGGTACGGGCATCAAGCATCATCATTAAAGCGTCAACGGCACCGGTATAGGCATCATGAGGAGGGATCCGGTTCAGCATCAGCGCGCCCTTCAGTGCGGAGCAGACAATGATGGCAAGCTCATCAGGAGGGACGACAGACCTGAGCTCGCCGCTTTTCTGCCCGGAAGCAAGGACGTTTTTCAGTATTAGCATCTCCGTCTGTGCCAGGCAGCTGACAGCTTTCTGCAGTTCAGAGGAGAACTGGTGACTGTCCGACAGCATGGCGTAAACGCCGCACATTTCCTCTCTCTCTGCACAGCCGGCAAACGCGTCGAGATACGCCCTGAGGCGTTGTACCCCCGGAGGAATATCATGGAGGGCGGCATCAAGCTGACTAAACACCCCTGTTTTGTATTCGCAGTAGGCCAAACCCAGATCGGTTTTCCCGGGAAAATGGTGGTGGATACTGGCTTTTCTGATACCAATCTCTTTTTCCAGGTCGGCATAGCTGAAACCCAGAAATCCGCGTTGCTGAATTAAGGTATCCGTCAGGCGAAGTATTTTGTCGTAAGTAGACACCGCATTTTCCTGTTATGTATGAAGGGCACTGTATACGTACCTTAGCGGTAGATAACGGCGGTTCCGTAAAATTTATTTTTACCGTCAAGCGAAGTGATACGGAAGTAAGAGGCCCCGGCCTGCTCTACTCTGGCTTTAAGCGCAGCGGTCACTTCGTCTAGCGTTGACAGATTGCCGGCAGAAATATGGCCTGACGGCATCAGACCCGCAGCGTCCTGACGGTTAATTTCATCTGCGGCGGCTGCGTAGCTGGCCAGGGTAAGAGCAAGTGCGGCAACGGTGGTATGGATAATGCGTTTCATGGACGATCTCTCCTGGTGATTAAGTATACCTGCATCCTACCTATCAATAGATAGGTAGGCAAGGAATATTTATAAAAAATAAGAGGGATGAGATATATTCATTTGTTTTTATTGCTTTTTTCCAAAACTAAAAAAAGCATGACTGGCTCAACTTACCAGTAACATCCTGAATATCACACGATGTCAGTCAGTGTTACAGGTAACGGATTCGTGGATGGAAAAGAGGTTTCACTGGCAGTGACGGAAATTTCGGCGGTTCCGGCGTAGAACCCCATTATGATTAGTGGATACGCCCCTACATTTCCAGACAGCTGTTATCACTTAATCTATTACTGGCCCGCAGCCGTAGATATTCTAGCCACGGTGGTAACGAGTATCCGGAAGAGATTCCACTCACACTCTTTCAATCCTATTGCAAAAGCTGATTTACTCAACAGGATTAAAAGAGGGAGTTTGATACAATTTATTTCACTTTTTGTTAGAATACTAATTCTTTTCTTGTATTTTTTTGAGGAAATGAGCACGGAATACGACATAATCTTAATCTGTAGTCAGTAAAGAGTCTATCCTCCCTGACTACAGATTATGTCGTGTATTATATGATATCAACTTGGCTGTCAGCGGCCATGTTGATATCAGCGTACCTTTGTTGTAAAGGAATACCGGTCAGAACAGCACAGAGTAGTTCAGACCAAAGGTTCGGCCCCTGCCTTTGTAGTCGTACAGTGACGCTGGGCCGTAACCCGGGCTGTAGTACAGTGGTGCACGCTGCCCCCAGACAGTGGTGTAGTCACGGTCGAAGAGGTTTTCAATGCTGAAGCTGAGTGTACCCACCGGAAGCTGATAACTGCCGAGCAGATCCACGGTGGTATAGCCATCGACCTTGTAGCCCTGCGCGTCGCTCACGTCAAAGGAGGTGGTGCTCTGCACGCGCAGACTCCACGGGTCCGGTGCCCAGCCAATGTAGGCTGTCGCTTTTGATGGGCTTGCTGTCTTCACATCGTATTTCTGCCAGGTACCGTTCACTTTCGACTCAGTTTTCAGCACGTTGAAGTTCACTCCGGTACTCCAGTCAGTATCAGGAATCAGGTAGTCCACCGCACCTTCCACGCCGTAAATACGGCGTTTGTCGTCCACCACGCTGATGGTCAGATCTTTATTCGCCACCACGCTCTTATCAGAAATCGAATAGTAGGCCGCGATTTGGGTGCGCAGATTATTGCCAGTAAAGCGCCAGCCCAGCTCATAAGAATCGACTTTCACGCCTTCCAGCTTGCTGTCGCTGACGTTCACACTCTTTGTTAGAGGAAGATGGCCGTTCACTGCAGCACCATAGATGCCGCGACCATAGTATTTACCCGGGTCCGGCAGCTCCACGCCCTGGGAGAAGTTGAGCCATGCCTGCTGGCGTTCGGTGATGTGCATCAGCAGACCGGCGTTGAACAGGAAGTTGTCGTAATCGACTGAGCCGCCAGGAATGGCGTCGGCGGATGTAGCCTTCCCGGCGGCAATCTGCCGTTGCTGCGCGTAGCCGATGAAATCATCAATCTTGTTTTCAGTGTACTGATAGCGTACGCCACCGTTGAGGGTAAAGAGATTATTGATGTCATAGCCTGATTGCAGGAAGGCCGCTAGGTTGGTGATGTCATACGACGGATAGCGCCCGGTGGTGTAAATCTTCTTGTTGTTCAGCCCTCCGGAAGCGCTTGCCTGAGCCAGGTCGAAGAACATCTGGTTGGAGGTAAAGCGCTCATGATCAGCATCCAGCCCCCAGGTGATTTGCCAGCCGTCCATCGGTTTGCTGTTCAGAGTCAGTTTCATGCCGTACTGGTCGGTGTCCTGCTGTGACGAAGAGAAAGCCGTCACCTGTTTGTTCGCATTTACCGTCGGGAACGGGTAGAATCGCAACGACTCATCGCGGTAGTAAACCTGACCGACCAGCTCCTGTCCCAGGAAAGCGCTGTCAGAGTACTGCAGGCTGATCAAATGCCGCTCAGTGCCGGGAATACGGTCGGAATTCAGCCCGTTACTGACGAATGGCGTGCTGGTCCCTCTGATGGCAGAGAAGCCTTTCCCGAGATTAAGCCCGTAATCGTCGTCGCCCTGGCTTTTATAGTACTGTGTGATCAACTGAAGCTGCCGGGATTCATCGATGTTCAGCGTACCAGTTCCCATGATGTCCAGCCGATCGGAGTACTGCAGGCCGGTCTGGGTGTTATCAAGCAGGGTGGCATCGCCGTTACCGTCAAACCAGCCGCCAAATTTCTGATATGCCACGGAAAGACGTCCGGAAATATGCTCATTTCCGCCGGAGACAGCTCCGGCAATGCGTTCATCGTGATCTTTACTGCTGCTAAAGCCACTTTTGGTGCCAGCCTCAAACTCCATTATGGTTTCCGGCTGGCCTTTTTTGGTCACGATGTTGATCAGGCCACCGGTACTGCCGCCGCCGTACAGGGACGTCGCACCGGAGATCACTTCAATACGGTCGATATTAAAAGGATCTATAGAGTCCAGTTGTCGGCTGTCGGTACGTGAAGAGTTGAGACGTACGCCGTCAACCAGCACGACCAGAGGGCGGCCACGCACATTCATACCGTAGTTGGTGCGGCTTCGGCTGCTGACGTCAAGGCCAGGGATCAGCTGAGCCAGTGCGTCTTTAAGCTCTTTGCCGCCCTGAATCTGCTGTTCCAGTTCGGCGTTTTCGATAACCCAGGTGGTTTGCGCCATCTCCGCTACGGTGCGATTGCTGCGGTTGGCAGACACCACGAACGTTTCATCATCGGTTTGTTGAGCGACTGCTGGCGCCATCATGGTAAGAAGCAGTGGGTTGAGAGCCCAAAGCGTATACTTTTTGCTTATCATCATTATTCCTCCACACGGGCGGAAAAAATCAGCCCAAAGATGCTGTGTAGCGAGTTAAAGAAGCAGCCTCCGGCTGCGTTTTCCCTAGGTGCCGCTGCGCCACTGAATCAGGGCGGGCGGCATACTGAGATCGAATAAATCACGTCCCATTACACGATTAAGAATACGTGCAGATCTCCATGCCATCAGGCTGAGCTGGGGTTCGGCGATGCCATGGGTTTGCATACTGGCGTTGACCGCGAAGATGTTGTTCTCTTTCGGGCCGTTCCACTCCAGGGTGAAGTCGTCGCGTACTTTGAAATTGCACTCATCGCGCATGGCGATTCGCGACATCAGCGGTGAAAGAATCTGCGGCAGCGCGGGACGGTATCCGGTGGCGAAAATCACCACGTCGCTTTCCAGTGTGTCATAGCCGTTATCCAGATGATGCTCCAGCAGCAGTTGCCAGCTCTGGCCGCGACTTTCCAGCCCGGTGACCGAGCGGCTTGGCAGCAGACGGGCGTTACGCGGTTGCCTCAGTACCTCGAAGCGATGATACAACTCGCGATAAATGGTCAGTAGCGAGTCGGCCGTGATGCCGTCGGAGGTCATTTTCTGCTCGTCGAGCATCTTCTGGCGCGCGCGTTCATTCAGACCGACGAAGCCTGAAACGTACTCAGGCGTGAAGTATTCGTTGGCGAACGCCGCCTCATCCAGCGCGTTAAAGTTATTGCGGCGCGAGACCCAACTGATCTCTGCAACGTCGCCCCATTCTCCGCGTAGCGCATTGAGAAACAGGTCGGCGCCGCTTTGCCCGCCGCCAACCACGCTGACTCGCTTGCCGCCGAGGTCTGGCCGGCGCAGGCTCATTTCACTGGCGTGGAAGCAGGTTTGCGTCGCCGTTTTTACGCAAGGCGGCAGGTGCGGTTGCTTGCCAATGCCAAGGCAGATATTGCGGGCAACGCTTTCGCCCTGGCTGGTCTGCACCACAAACCGCTGGTGTCTCTCGTCGAAATCAATACTCTCAACGGTATGATTGAAATGCAGATTGTTCATCCCTTCGGCGGCCCAGCGCAGGTAGTCGGAAAACTCATCGCGGGATACGGTACGCAGTTCGGTGGTCAGGAAGCGGTAGAATTTTTTGCGCTTCACCAGATAATTAACAAAGCTGTACGGGCTTGTGGGAGCCACAGCGCTAACCAGATCTTTCAGGAACATGGTCTGCATATGGCAGTCCGGCACCAGCATGCCGGGATGCCAGGCAAAATGCGGGCGGCCGTCAAAGAAGCGGCTGCTTAATCCTTCTGCCTGATGAGACAGCGCCGCGATGCTCAGGTTGAACGGGCCGATGCCTATGCCAATAAAATCTACAGTGTTTGTCATGATTCAGTCCCTGGTTGCCAGCCACAGCGGGTTTTGCAGATCCTCAAGGTAATTCGGCAACATGCGGCTGCCGCCGTCCTGGTCGTGCCAGGTCAGTTTTACCGGGTTCAGTACTACGCGAATAATTTGTGGCTTGAAGAGTGAGAAAAGCGCAAAGCGCGCTGACATTTGTGGGTGTTCCTGCATGTAATCACTCAACACTGCTGCCAGCAGTTGATAAAAACGCCTCTCCGGTACGCCAAGGCGAGCCATCAGTGGCGAAACAAAGCGCAGAACCGTCACGAAGTGGCCGGTCTGTAAATCATGAATTAAGTAGTCGGCGCTCAGGCGAGCGGTGACGTCACGCACCTCCTGAGGCAGGGAGTCCATTTCCGGGAACGCATCTTTCACCAGCCGCATATCGCCCTGGAAATCTTTCAACAGCACGCGCTGCGGTACGCCCTTTTTCATGGCGAGCGTTATATTTTGTCCGTGGGCGATAAGCGCGACGCCGTAGCGGCAAAGCAGGTGATACAGCGGAACCACTACCACTCGGAACAGCTGCGTGAGCCAGGTTTCAGCGTCCAGCCCGGAGCGGTCGATATATGCGCCTATCAGCGGCTGATTGTTTTCATCGCACTCCATCAGTGTTGCCATCAGAATCGGACTTTCGTCCGGCTTCAGCCAGCGACACGGATTCTCACGCCAGATAACGCCGAGCATCTCCTGGTAGCGGTAGGGTGCCTGGGCAAGCGCGGCATAGCCTTCATGGGACACATAGCCCGCCGCCGGTTCACCGAGGATCACCGCGCCGCTTTGCTTAAGCGTGGCGTCGGTCGCAAAAACCTGTTGCAGCCAGCGTGAGGCCAGCGGCCCGGCGGCGATGTATTTGCCCGGAATCCCCCGGTAGCAGGAGGTGTTGTAGATGGTCAGCGGCAGCTTGATATCCAGCCCGCCCTGGCGACTGGCGTTGGTCAGGGTGCGCAGCGACTGCTGCGCGAGCCACAAGTCGCCAAACTCGCCGAGCGAAACCATCCTGCCTTCGGCAAGATCGGCGATGAAGTCGAGGGAGATTTTTTGCTGCCACTGCCACGGATGTACCGGCAGTGGCAGCCAGTCGTTATCCAGCCCGTTGTCCTGCCAGACCTGATTGAAGCGGGCAAACTCCTGCGGGTCCATCGCGGCCGCCAACAACTGCTGAATATCCAGCTCGCTGTCGCAGCGCCAGACCATATGCTCACGTTTTACCGCCAGCCAGTGCAGTCTGAAGGTGTTGGCGTACTCTGGCGCATATCGCTCCAGCGCCTCTTTGCCCCAGCCCCGACGACCTTTATTAAAAGCGAATTTAGGATGGCCGCTTAGCAGGCATTGCAGGCGGTCGGCATCAAGATCAATCAGGTCACTGGCGCTCAGCCCGCGCCGTGCCTTCAGCAGTTGCAGGTCACCCAGCAGCGTGGCATACAAATCCTGCATATGCTCAGCAACGGTGGCATCGCTCATCGACAGCACCGGCTTTAGCTGCATCAGTAGCGTTTGCGCCAGAACGGGCTCGTCCGCGCAGCGCAGCGTTTGAGCATCAATCCACAGCCAGCCCCAGATGCCGCGTTCAGCGCTGAAGCGCCATTGTGCGCCCGGCAGGTTAATGCAGTAGCGGCCATCGCCCTGAGATTCCGCGTGGAAAACCTGCTCATACTCCAGCTCGGCCAGCATTTTTGCCACCAGCTGGCGGTTAACAAAATCCCAATCCTTGTGATTCATTACAGACCGACCTCCGTGAAGAAGTGATGGCGATCCGCCATCACCATGCGCGAGCGCTTGTGTGGGAAGTCGAACTCTTTAATTGTCCGGTATCCCGCAGGCTCAAGGTGGCGGAACAGGCGCTGGTTATCGGCGCGTGGCTCCAGTACGGTGCGCTGCGTGCGGGGCTCATCCAGCAACAGGTAATGTGTCAGCCCTCGCAGCCAGCTTTGTACGTAGTGGGCTCCGCGCCATTGCTGTTCACCAACCAGCAGATGCAGGCCACGGTCAAAGGGTTGCCATGAATAGTGGCGGCCAATGCGGTCTTCCGCCGCCCAGTAGATTTCGAAATAGCTAAACGGCCTATCGTCGAAGCAGCCGATCAGCGGGAACGCATGTTTACCGGTGAGCTGGCGTTCCAGATAGGCGGTCTGTACCTCCAGCGAGCCGCTTTGCTCCCAGAAATACTCAACGCGCGGATCGTTCATCCAGCGGGTGAAACGTTCTGCATCAAGAACGGGATCGGCAACGCGGAAACTCAGCGTCTTGCGAACGCGTGGATCGTAACGGCGATAAACCTCGCCCTGCGGACGGGGTGGGCGCAGCGGGAAATAAATCTCACGCTCTGCATCAAAAACCATTTCGCCGGAGGCCCGGTTTGCCGGAGAACTCAGCCATAGCGGTAACTGCCAGAAGGCGGTGCGATGGATGATGTCGCTTTTTACCTGCCCGAAAAGCGTCAGCGCCTGTGGCTCCTCACGCCATTCGGCCCAAGGGAGAACCACCGCTGAAAGTTGCGGTGCGGCGATAAATATCTGCTCCAGCGCGTCGCGCAGCCACCCTGTCGGCAACGGCCCCGGCCAGTGCAGCACCGCGCTATTGTCCAGCCCCCAGCTAAGATTCAGAGGCTTGTCGAGTTTTTCACAGCGCAGTCCATATCCGCTGTGAACGATGTTTGCCTTAGACATTTAACCCTCCTGAGCCAGCAGCGGGTTGGCGAAATCGAAGTAGATCACCGAGGGATCGACGATGGTGTTCTCGTTGTGGTCGTTCAGATAACAGAAAAAGTTACCTTTTACGTTCCAGTACGGATTTTCCAGCACGTAGTTGAGACAGGTTTTATGAGTCACCTGATCACGCATTTCAGCCAGCAACGTTCGTACGCGAGCCATCAGATTCGCTTCACTGTCCAGCCCGGCAGCGCCCAGCGCGGCGGTCACGGCAAAAGTGGAGTTAACCAGCAGGTAATAAGGGAAGTAGCGCAGCAACTGCTCACGGGTGAAGACGTTTTCCGCCTGCGCCTCGCCAATGGTGTCGAGCCAGCCTGCCGCGTGAGGCATAAACGCGCTGCCCTGGCAGTCACGGTAGATAAGCCCGACCGGCAGATCCCCAAGCATCTGAACCAGAATATTTTGCTGATGCGCCAGCAGCACCAGGCCGTAATCCGCTTCAGCCGTAAACAGCGGCTTCAGCACCTGATGGCAGTAAGCATCGACCCATGCGTGGGCGGCCTGTTGCGCAGTGATGCCGAGGCGATCGCTCAGGCGTTTTACCGCCGCAACCAGCAGCGAATCACCGCCATCCGGCGCGGCCTGGGTCAGGGAGACCAGTACGTTAGTCTGGCTTTGCGGCTGATCCACCAGCAGGTTTTCACGCAGGGCAAACAGGCTTTCCTGCATGATGTTGCCGTGGAGATCGCGCAGCCCGGCCCAACCGTCTTCCTGCATCACCCGGAAAGTCGGGAAGCGGGCCTGTAGCGTCTGCCAGTCGTCGGTTTGCGCCAGGCGCGCCAGGCGCATTCCACGCTTCACTTCTTTCACTGACAGGGTACGGACGGAGTTGGTCAGGCGCACGCTCAGGGAGAATTTGATCATGTCGCGGCTGGTGGCGCAGTATAGCGAGCGGGAAGAGGTGGTCGGTAGCCACGGCGCGCCGGCCTCGCCTAAATCTTTAATCAGCCCTTTAGCGACAAGCTCCTGGCACCATTCCTGCTGCAACAGATACTCCCCCTGCCACGGGTGCAGCGGGAATAGCCATTGATTGTCGCTTAATTCATTGAGTAACTGCGGCGCATTCTCTGCGGCAAATCGCGTCAACCGTTGTTGCAGGTTGAGATGCAGGCTTTCACCGGCGATCTGCGTTTTGTTCACCGCAAACCACCGCAGCGGGAAGTGGGGCGCGAAGTCCGGCAGGTAGCGTTCGGCCTCCTGCTGGTTAAACGGTTCATGAGACTTAGGCGCCGGGTGGAAGGCGTGCCCGACCAGCAGAGCCTGCTCCGCCTCGCCAAAGTTCAACGCTTTTTCACGCAGGGCTGCCCAGTCATGGCGGGCATCAATTGCCTGCTGCGTATGGGCGTGGCTTTCCATCACGCGCTGGTGGAAGGTTTCGCAACTGGTCGCGGGTAGCAAGAGTTGGTGCTGGAGCTTATCAACAATAAGCCGGGAGAGGGTGGCGAAATCGACGGGGTGACTGCCGGAGGCCGTGACCAGACGCGCCGGAAATTCAAAGCGGTGATGCTGGGTTGGGGAGAAATAAGCCACTCTGAAATGGAGCGCCTGCTGTTCGCCCAGCGGGATGATCAATTGGGTTGGCTGGTATTCCGTCAGCCGCCAGTCTTTGGTTTCACGAACCAAGGAATTAAGGAAGCACTGCGCAGCCACATCCAAGGTTGAGGTTTTAGTTGGCAAAGTCATAGTCAAACAGATCTCACTCGTCATGATAATGAGAATTTTGTCGATAAAGATTCCCATTATCAACAAAAATTATTAGGATTGATAAAATTTATTTTATAAATAAGCACAATCAATATATGGAATTACAACATCGTGACGTCTCTTGAGAGCGCGGAAATGCCGCAAAAAACATTGTCCTGCTGGCCGCTTGCGTTCAGCGCGGGGTTACTCGGTGTCGGGCAAAACGGCCTGCTGGTCGCGATCCCTGTACTGGTGATTCAGACAAACCTGAGTTTGTCGATTTGGGCGGCTTTGCTGATGCTTGGCTCAATGCTGTTCCTGCCGTCTTCCCCGTGGTGGGGAAAGCAAATTGCCCGTATTGGCAGTAAGCCTGTGGTGCTGTGGGCTCTGGGGGGATACGGTGCAAGCTTTACTCTGCTTGGGCTGGGAAGCATGCTGATGGCGACCGGCGCTGTAACAACAGCGGTGGGGCTGGGAATATTAATCATCGCGCGGATCGCCTACGGGCTTACCGTGTCAGCGATGGTACCAGCCTGTCAGGTCTGGGCATTGCAGAGAGCGGGGGAAGGGAATAGCATGGTCGCTCTGGCAACCATTAGCTCCGGCTTGAGCTGCGGCAGACTATTCGGGCCGTTGTGCGCGGCGGCGATGCTGGCAATTCACCCTCTGGCGCCGATGGGGCTGCTGATGGCAGCGCCACTGCTGGCGCTGGTGATGCTGCTGCGGTTGCCTGGCACGTCACCGCGGCCTACAGCGGAGCGCAAGAGCGCCAGCCTGAGGCTGGATTGCCTGCCTTATCTGCTTTGCGCGCTGTTATTAGCTGCGGCGGTGAGCATGATGCAGCTTGGTCTTTCTCCCGCCCTTACTCGCCAGTTCGCTACAGATACCGCCGCTATTAGCCATCATGTGGCGTGGCTGTTAGGGCTGGCCGCAGTTGCCGCGCTTATCGCACAGTTCGGGGTGCTCCGCCCGCAGCGCCTGACGCCGATGGCGCTGCTTTTGAGTGCCGGAGCGCTGATGATTTGTGGCCTGGCGATAATGTTCGCTGAACAGCTATGGTTGTTTTACCTCGGCTGTGCGGTGCTGTCGTTTGGGGCGGCTCTGGCAACACCTGCTTATCAGCTTCTACTGAATGATAAACTGACAGACGGCACGGGTGCGGGCTGGATTGCTACCAGTCATACGCTTGGCTATGGGCTTTGTGCATTGCTGGTGCCGCTGGTGTCGAAAAGTGGTGCCGCCGCTGCGGCGCTGATTATAGCGGCTTTTTTCGTTGCTGTTTTATTTACCATAATATCTATTTTCATCTGGTTCAATCTAAAGTTTTCAACAGCTGATAGGGCTGTTAATGGCTAAATCGGTTGATGCTTAGAAGAGGACAATGACGAATCTCTGGAGATAGGCCACTGTGGGAGAGCGTTACGATAAAACGCAGACCGTAGCAGCATTAATTAACGAGGACGTGGAGGTCATCAATGCTTACAGCTTTCAGTTGGCTTTACTAACCAAGGACTGCGCGTTGCTCACGTACCGCAGCGAGGTTGTCGATTCAAAAAGACGCTTCGTTCGTCAATTTGGCAGAGGAGCCATATTTGTACAAATCATCAGAAATGTTGGCAGCTCAGATTTCACCAAGGGACGCCAGTGAAAGATGTTCAGGAAGAAGGGCAGGCACGCAAGATGGCGAATTAAGACAGGTGTGTTCGTGTTGTACCCCAGCCCGAACCGCTGTTCGGATTACCACCATCACCGGAATGACTTCCCAGACCAGAACTACCGGACAAAATGTTCTGAAAGTGGTATCTGGAAAGTAGCAGGAACTCCTTCCACAACAGCACCAATTACCAAAGGCAATGTAATGCCTCCGTACAGAGGAAAGGGCGTAACCTGGAAATTACCCCAATACGCTTAACCGTTAAACTTACACCGAAGGCCAGTCAGGATATGGATAATATCTGGTACTACAGTTGTCGCCAATACCGGCAACCGAGAAAAGTCATCTAGGCCTTGGTCGGTTATAAGGCTCCACGCTCAATGGAAGTGTATACGCGGGTTGCATGGGCAGATCGATCTCGGAACCTGCGTGGCGTTTGCCAGCCTCCTCTCGATGCAGGCTGGGTCAACCCGCGTACCGGAAAATGCAGTACAGCAGGTGCTGGCCGGTAAAGGCTGCAAAGTCACGTCGCTGCTGAAGCCTGTGGTGTGGACCATGCGAACAAACATTGAAAATGATATTCATTATTATTAATATTCTCACTTTTGTAGCTATTTCGCAACCATGCGTAGAACAAGGCAATACTGTTCGGTTTGTGTCAGGGTTAATGCCGAAGCGTCCAGCTCCGGCCTGAACCGGAAAGCCCCGAGCGGGGGCAAAAGGACTTAATTACGTGAGCTTGTAAAACATGCTCCCGGCGATTTTGGCTACCAGCGCTCACGCTGGAGTACAAAATTCTGGCAATCAAAATCAATGAGATAACCGGCAGCCAGTTACATGCAGGAACCGTTCGCCGCTGGTTGCCTTCTGCGGAGCTTGTGTGGCGCAGGGCCGCGCCAACTCTGCGAATCCGTGACCCGCATAAGGATGAAAAGATGGTGACAATCCACAAAGCACTGGACGAATGCAGCGCAAAATATCCGGTTTTTTATGAAGATGAGGTGGATATCCATCTTAATCCCAAAATCGGTTCGGACTGGCAGTTGCGCGGACAGCAAAAACGAGTGGTGACGCTTGGTCAGAATGAAAAATATTATCTGGCTGGCGCACTGCACAGCGGAACAGGTAAAGTCAGCTATGTAGGCGGCAACAGCAAAAGTTCGGCGCTGTTCATCAGCCTGCTGAAGCGGCTTAAAGCGACGTATCGGCGGGCGCAAGCCATCAGGCGGACGTGGACAAAGCCGGGAAACGCAGCGCTGGTTAAAGTGTAGCGGTATTCGGCGCAGCTATTTAGATAATCTTTGTTTTCATTGATGCACCTGAACAGAGACGACCACATCACCTCTGTTCAGTGGTCAAATTCAGTAAACTACTACAATGCTGTTAATTAGAGTGGGATTTGTCTAGAATAGAAAAATAATCGTTCTAACCCCTTAACATATCTCTGGAGATTTATGTCAGTTTTGCAAGTGTTACATATTCCGGACGAGCGGCTTCGCAAAGTTGCTAAACCGGTAGAAGAAGTGAATGCAGAAATTCAGCGTATCGTCGATGATATGTTTGAGACGATGTATGCAGAAGAAGGTATTGGCTTGGCGGCAACCCAAGTTGATATCCATCAACGTATCATTGTTATTGATGTTTCGGAAAACCGTGACGAACGGCTGGTGTTAATCAATCCGGAGCTTTTAGAAAAAAGCGGCGAAACAGGCATTGAAGAAGGTTGCCTGTCGATCCCTGAACAACGTGCTTTAGTGCCACGCGCAGAGAAAGTGAAAATTCGCGCCCTGAACCGCTACGGTAAACCATTTGAACTGGAAGCAGACGGCTTGTTAGCCATCTGTATTCAGCATGAGATGGATCACTTGGTTGGTAAACTGTTTATGGATTATCTGTCACCGTTGAAACAACAACGTATTCGTCAGAAAGTTGAAAAACTGGATCGTCTGAAAGACCGGGCTTAAGGATAAGATGTATTAGTCGCGATTTGATCTGGTACATGGCCTTGAAAGCGAGAGTCTGCAGTTTAGCGCGCCTGAATTTGGTGCAATAGCCTCAGTGGATGATGAAAGCGCCGCTTGGTCGCAGGGCATTCTGAGCTTCAGCGATAAACCTTTGAGTGAAGTGATTGCCACGCTGAGCCGTTATCGCAACGGCGCGCTGTGATGCGATCCAACGGTGGCTTTGTTACGCCTGAACTGTAGCATCTGCTGGGTTGCATCGGCATCTTGGCTGCGGGTAAAGACATGGCGCAGTTGGTGTTTCTTCCAAGCTTCGCCCTAATAAAACGCGAAGCTATTCGGCGTTGTCGTGTTTGTGCAACAACGAGACACGGAAATCCACTTCCGCACACTGACTACTTCAGGAAAGCCAATGAGTCCATCCACTCAGGCTATCAGGACATCTTTCAGCCCCCCCCTGTTTTGCAGGTCAGTCCCACAGACAATCAGAGCTGGGCCGAGGGCGTGATCGGAACCGCAGTCGTGGCTATGACGGGCTGTCTCGTTGAATGCTTACGGCTTGCAGTTGCTCAGGATGTCTTCGTTCTTTTTACCATCATAGGTGGAAAGATTCATGTTGCTGCCTTTGCCCCACAGCTCGTAGATGTAATCCTTGTTGAGCGGCACATAGCGCATGCCTGAACCACTAACAGCCCGCTTCATCGGGATCAACTCATCCATCTGCTGGATGACAGCATAGTCCCCGATGTAGACCACATCCAGCGTTTTGCTGTCATCGCAGGCGTATTGGGTGTGGGTGACTTCATCTGCCATAGCCCCCCCGGGGACGCTCAAAGCAAGCAGAACGATAGAGGAAAATAGAGATTTCATGAAAGTTTTCTCCTTGTTTCGTTATTCTGAGGGCGGGCATGAACGACGTTCACGACTTCAATGTGTGCAGCTGTGACCCTGTATAGCACTATGTGATGAGTGTTTGTCAAAATCGACCTCCTCGTCGCGCACAACCCGCTTACAGCGAGATCACCATCGCGCTTTGGTGTTCTATCTGCGCCCACACAGCCAAGTGGGGAGCCGATGCTCTCCGGAGGAGAGAAAATGCGGGCCATCTATCGGAACTCCTTGCGGTAGATGACCACAGGTATGTCATAAATACCTTTATTTTCCCCACAAGTTTGCAGAAAAGTCAAGCAGATCCACAGCTCGGTCATACCATGCCCAGTGAGATGTGACTTTACCAATCCAATGGCCGCTTCCAGGGTTGGCTCCCGCTCAATAGGAATAACATGATGGCAGTTATCGCATTCAAAAAGTCCTACGGTAGCCCGTAGAGTCAGAGCGAAACGCTGAGTTCTTGCCGAGTCGGTATAACGCTGGACAATACTGGCCTGCATTAGCCGCTCCAGTATTCGGTAAAGGGTCACACGATCGGGAGCCTGCTC
>OGDV01000044.1_pt1 | contig 92942 bp, 100 predicted proteins | sample 1570511 | NCBI WGS metagenome assembly OGDV01 (sample SAMEA2582179, study PRJEB24529) | metagenome | reverse complement strand
ATCATCTTCAATAATCAATAATTGTTCCATGTATCTCACTCCCTCGTTATTCAAAGGCCACCATTATTTCCTTGGGTAATTTTTCGTTCTCACAGTTCAGAAGATAGGCGATTGCTCTGCTTGCAAATTTGTTTGTTTTCACTGTATCCCAATCGGCAAGCAAAATGACCTCTGCCTTGCCGTTCTCAAAATCTAATGATATTTCGCCCCATTCGCCGTCGCAGTCTGCCTGATATTCGTAGATTGCGGCGGCGATTTTCTTTTTTCGCTTGGTCTTGGATTTCTGTTTTAGCCGGACTGCATGGATTGCGCCCTCGGCAACCAACAATTCCGTCAACTTGTCCACTGCTTTTCGGTAGGCTCGTTCTGCACCGCTGGCTGTACTGCCCTCAAACATAACCGCCAGTTCTTCAAAGGTGGGGCGGTCTTTCCATGAGCTGACACGCCCACAGGTCATGCAAATTGCTAACCGTTTTTCGAGCAAGGTCTGTTCCCGGTAATTCAGTTTCTCAAATGCCCGCTGCACCTTTTCTGCCTGTATGCCGTTCCAGAGGATATCGGTATAGTTCCAGCTATCGTCAAGGGCTACATCCTCGCCTGTTTCTTCGCCGTCCTCGTCTGTGACATAGAAAGGCTGCTGATTGCGGATTCCACGGACAACTTTCAGATATTCTTCCGCAAGGGCAAGATCGCAGTTGTATTTCTTGGAAAATTCGTTGACCGCATCCTTGGTATTGTGGTACAGCCAAGCCATTGACCGCACCATTTTATAATTGGTCAGAGAGGACACCGACCATTTTTCTTCGCCCATGCGAAAACGGAGCATAGCATCCCGGATGAACGGGAAAATGTATGTAGCATACTCTGCACCCTTGGCAAGGTCATAGTCCATCAGCTTTTGGAGCATTTGCTCCCGGCAGGAGAGCTTTATATCTATAAATCGGTCTGTGTCGTACAGATCGCCGCCATCCACACCGAGAAAGTCTTTGATGCGCTTGTTAAGTTGCGGCTCGTAGTGGTGTAGGAAGAATGAGAAATATATCAAATTCTTTTCCTGCAAGGCAGACAGGATATATTCGTTCAGATTGCCCACTGATGGCGGCTCCGGTTCCAGTTGGAAGATGCGCTCTGCTACATAGGGAATGATGCCGTCACCGTGCGGATTGACTTGGTGTTTTGGTATGTATCCGGTCATATCCCATGTAAAATCATTCAGCATAGCGCACCTCCTTTCGGTTCTTTCTCTATCAATATCGACAGTAATTATGCATCGAACTTTTTGTTAGTAGTATTATTTTCGTCGTCCATCATATCACTTAGCACGGCAAAAGCTTGGCTCAGCGGCACAGCCTTAGAAGTCCAGTTTTTCAAACTAAACAAGTTGGAAGATTCATCAAACACATCAAATTCGTCTGTCCCATCAGTGATTTTCTTCAAGTACAACATTTCTATCAAATACAAAGCTCCCAAGATATTTAGTACATTCTCCTGCTTTGCTTGCTTCAACTGCTCATAGCGGTTGTGCTTGACATCTGTAAATGCTCCCCACCATTGCAACGACTGTGCGGGCTGGGTAATATCCCAATTCATAAACGGTTGTATTTCGATATCGTATTCCTGTACACTGATTTTTTGATTTTTTATATCCGGTGTGTTGGTCAAAATATACTGTGCATAGTCTGCAACCGTTTTTCGATCCGTTGTATTGAAACCGCAAAACTCTTTGAATACAGTATCCAACTCTGCCCCTATGGCTTGAATTAAGAGGGCATATCCGTTAGAAAATGCATCAAAATTGTCCTCATGTAGTTCTACAAACTCTATTGATTCAACAAAACGCTTTTCGAGCATTAAGTAGTATTTCCAATGATTCTGACTAAGTTCTTTTCTATTCATGTTTGTCCCTTTCTTTGTATATTTTTGCACTTGCTTCCTTTTTCAAAGCCGCCTGGTCCATTTCTTTTTCATAAACTCCCTTGGCATAGGCTACATTGCTCAATGCCCGGAGCATCTTATCTTTTGCCAGCTTTTTCATAACCTCCGCAAGATCAGTGGCCAGAGTACCACGCTTCACATAGCGGTTTATGGTATTCAGTCGCTTTTCATAAATCTGTTTTACCGGGTGATCGTCCGCAAGCTCCCGTTGTTCTCTGCCTTTCAGGTTGCCGATCTGCCGACAGGTGCGGCGCAGCTTGTCGCCCGGTGCAAACCCACCACAGTATTTGGTGTGCCTTGCATTGGTGGTGAGGAACCATTTGCCGCAGATTTTGCATTTCTTCGGGGCATGGCCGACACATAAACCCTCAAAGAGATCAGAACGGAACATTCCCACAAAGGAGACATAGTGCATCCGCTTGACGAGCTTTGCAACTTTTTCGCCGGGAAGGATGACCGATACATACTGAACGGAATTGTTCAGGGTAGACATCCAAGCATTGCACTCTGTGATAGAAAACTCCGGCGGGAAATAGCTGCCGAACATTTTTGCAAAGCCCTCTGCGGTGCGGTCTGCTTCGTTGCCGTCTGATTTTTCTGCAAAATCAAGCATGGCCGTTTGGTATTCCCCAAGGGAGTATGCCAGATGCCCGAAAACTGCGGTATAGCGTTGGAGCATGATTGCTTCGGCATAGTTCTGAATTTCTTCAAACTGCAAGGAATTTGTTGCGGCTTTTGTGGCAAACTCCACATATTTCAGCGCATTGTCTACAGTAAAGACTTTTTCAATCCGTTCTCTGTGCTTTGGTATATCCATATAGGAGAACGACGGAGTTTCGCTGAGAATATCCAACATCGCCAGAGTAGCTTTCCTTGCAATAGGACAGAGTGCAGAAGCATCCTGTCCGGCGTTTAATATTCCAAGCAGCAGATTGATTTTCTCGCATTGCTCGTTCATCTTTGCGATGGTATCCGCAGGGACATTCAGCGCATCACAGGCAAGAGTGCCGACAGGAAGTGTTTTTCCCTCATATATGACCGTATCCTGCCAGAAATCCAATGTCATCAATTCTTGGTTCATGCTTACCTCCTGTCCTGTTTTTTCACTTTCTTAATTGTATCATGCTAATGTAAAGAAATCTACATCTATCAATAAGTTGTCCTGTTTTTTGAAACGGAGTTGTCCTCCGATTAGCCTGTTTTTTGAGAAATCCGTCATAACCATAATAGAAGGAGCGAAGCACCTGCCAATCACGGTGGGTGTTTCGTGCTTTCTGAATACTATGAACGGAGGTTTTCTATGACGATCTATGAAACCATCAAAGCGGCAATCAGTGTCAAGCAAGCCGCCGAACACTACGGGCTGAAAGTCAACCGAAACGGTATGGCTTGCTGCCCGTTCCACAATGACAGGCATCCGAGCTTGAAGCTGAATGAGGACTATTTCTTCTGCTTCGGCTGTGGAGCCAAGGGGGACGTAATCGACCTTGTGGCAAGGCTGTTCAATATGAGCAGCTATGAAGCAGCGCAAAAGCTGGCTTCGGACTTCGGACTTGACCCGAAACCGCCCACTGCCGCAGCTATGGCCAAGCCAAAGCGTCCTTATATCCGTCAGTTCCGGGAGGATGAAATGCTGTGTTTCCGGGTGCTGACGGATTATCTGCATTTGCTGGAAGATTGGAAAGTACGATACGCACCCAAGACACCGGAAGATGCTCTGGATGACCGTTTTGTGAAAGCCTGCCAGATGCATTGCCATATCGAATATATGGCAGATGTGCTGACGGTGGGTGATCTGGAAGAACGGGTGGCACTGGTGGACGAGCTGATGCAGGACGGCAAAATTGCTTTTCTGCAAGAGTATACCGCACGAAAGAAAAAGGAGGTAGCACACCATGGCGAAGAACCGGAAAACGCCTGATATGAATTTGCCTGTCTGGTTTGACGGGCAGAACATCAACGAAGCTCTGTTTTGTGAAGAATTTCTGCAAGAGCGCAGAATCATCTTCGCAAACGGAGCTTTTTTTACGCCAGATGGCCGGGTGACGGACGATCTTCCGCTCCGTGGTGAGATTTACGAAAAGCTGAAATTCTGTGCCGTGAATAACATTCCCAGGAAGATCACCAACATTCTGGAAGTGCTGAAACTGGAAGCGCAAGAGCCTGACTTCCCGCCGGAACAGGATCGCATCCATGTTGCCAACGGCACGCTCATGCTGAACGGAACTTTCACCGAGGGCAAACCGGCTATCGTAAGAAGCCGTCTGCCGATTGCCTACAAGCCCGATGCTCCTGCGCCGGTGATCTGGCTGAACTTTCTGGATGGTCTGCTCCATGCGGAGGACATTCCTACCTTGCAGGAATTCATCGGCTACTGCCTGATTCCTTCCAACAAGGGGCAGCGCATGATGGTGATTAAGGGCAACGGCGGCGAGGGCAAATCCCAAATCGGTGCGGTGCTGTCCGCTATATTCGGCACGAATATGAAAGACGGCAGCATCGGAAAAATTTCCGAAAACCGCTTCGCCCGTGCTGATCTGGAACACATCCTGCTGTGCGTGGATGATGATATGCGGATGGAAGCTCTGCGTCAGACCAACTATGTAAAATCCATTGTGACTGCACAGGGCAAGATGGATCTGGAACGCAAGGGAAAGCAGAGTTATCAGGGCTGGATGTTTGCCCGGTTGCTGGCATTCAGCAACGGCGATCTGCAAGCTCTGTATGACCGCAGCGACGGTTTTTACCGCAGACAACTTGTGCTGACCACCAAAGAAAAGCCCATGGACAGAGCCGATGATCCTGACCTTGCAGAGAAGATGAAAGCTGAAGCCGAGGGTATCTTCCTGTGGGCATTTGAAGGCTTACAGCGGCTTGTTGCCAACAACTTTAAGTTTACGGAGAGTGACCGTATCCGGGAAAACCGGGAAGCGGTCAAGCGTGACAACAACAATATCTTTGATTTCATGGAGTCGGAGGGATACATCCGATTGAAAGCGGATGCTTCCATCAGCTCCAAGGATTTCTATGAAATCTATCGGATGTGGTGCGAAGAAAATTCCCTTGCGCCGCTGAAAGCTCGCAGCTTCAGCGACGCCATGATTGCCAATGCCAAGAAATTCAATCTGGAGCATTGTAACAACATCACCAACTCTGCCGGACGGCGGGTGTGGGGATTCATGGGCGTGGAAGCCATTGCACGACCTCATATAAATGGGTTTTACGGAGATTCGCCGTGTACGTACGTACCGGAGGACATTCCGGAGGAATGGCGGCAGGTCGAGTAAATCCCATTGCTGGTACGTATGTACGCAGCAAAAGAGCGTGAAACGCTCGTTATAGAAACAGCACACATCCTCTCGTTCGGGCTGTTTCTATGTCCACAGGCTTTTGAAAAAGTGTCTGTGGACATCGGCTGCAAGAGGAAGTTGACACAGAACAGCTTCATGCAGACGGGGCTGACCATGGGAAAAGGCGCAGACATTTTCGCCTTAGTCAGCAGAGGTCACCGCAGTGACCGCATTCCCCCTCGGGAGAGCCCTCGGAGAGCCCACGGCACTTTGCAGCCAGTATGGATGAAAGTGTCATAGTGGGTTATTACACTTTGAAAAAGTGCCTCTCCGTAGTTCTCCGCTGTCTGCAAATCTCAAAGAAAGGAAACGCCAATGGCAAGAAACGATGGAATAGACCGTACCGTAGCCAGAAATCAGGACTTGGGAAACCCGGCAGATGTGGCAAAGGTACAGGAACACAATGAGCGTGAAAAGGACAGCTACAGCAATCAGGACATCGTGCCGGAACGCACTTCTCTGAACGTCCATTTCAAAGCACCCACGGACGATTATGTAAAAATGTTTGAGCAGATGGAACAAGACGGCGTGATCTCCACCAGAGGTCTGAAACCGGATGCCGTCAAATACGGTGAGTTGGTATTTGATGTGAATTCCGCTTATTTCTACAATCATGGCGGCTATGAATTTGCGAAACAGTTTTATGCCGATGCCTACAAAGCTGCTGCGGAGATCGTAGGTGGTGAGCAGTATATCCTCTCCGCTGTGATGCACGCCGATGAGCGCAACCGAGCAATGTCCGAAGCTTTGGGCGAAGATGTGTACCACTACCACCTTCATGTGGTTTATATCCCGGTGGTGGAAAAGCAGATCCTTTGGTCGAAGCGATGCAAGGATGAAGACCTCCGGGGAACCGTTAAGGAGGTCATCACACAGGTCAGCCGCAGTAAGAAATGGGAGTCCAAGCCGGTGCTTGACGAGGACGGTAATCCAATGTTGAACGCAAGAGGAAAAAAGATTTTGAGGTCATCCTACAGTGTGTTGCAGGATGACTTTTTTCATTTCATGCGAGTTGCCGGATATACCGATCTGGAGCGTGGAGAACGTGGAAGCACCGAGGAACATCTGACTGTGACCCAGTTCAAGGTGCAGGCAGAACAGCAGCGGCTGGAAACTGTGGCCGGGCAGGTAGCACAGGCAGAGCAGAGTTTGGAGGATGCCAAAGCTGCCACAGCAAAACAGAAAAAGAAACTGGAATCTTTGCAAAAGGAAACCAAGGCGGCAAAGACCATTGCGCTGACAGTGCAGGACATTGAAGCAATGGGCAAAAAAGCCACATTCGGAAACAATATCACGCTGACTCCGGATGAATGCGACACGCTCAAACACTATGCGGTCAATGGTATTATTGCCAATGCTGACAACAAGCGACTGAAAGAAAAATTGGCTTCCGCAGAAAAGACGGTTTCCATCTGGAAGCAGCGGTATGAAGCGGTAAGCGAAAAATATATGGAACTCAAACAGAAAGCCCAACCCTTTCTGGATGCACTGGAAATCGCATCCGAAAAGGTTCGGGCTTTTATCAATTCTATCCTCATCAGAGGAAAGGAAACACAGGAACACGAACACCCTGCCCGGAAGCGTGGACAGGATATGGAACTTTGATGGAGGAATCGCCTATTGAAGAAATATTATGAAGAAGCGAAATATAATGCGGCATTTGACCGCTGTGTGGATGTTATGAGCCAGATGCTCCAGAAATATGGACATCAGGTTTTGGATAAATTGGAACAGGACGCTCCGCAGGAAGTGGAGCATTCCGAGGAAAGTAATCAAACACAGCCTTTGACGGATAAGGCTGCGTAAAATCTCGTAATTTACACGTTGCGTATTCGTTACAGCTATGCTATAATGATTACGCAACGTGTACTTTTTGCTTTTGTGGAGAAAAGACGGATGGATTGTAAAAACAGAATTATAAAGTTGCGTGAAAGCACAGGACTGAACCGGAAAGATTTTTGCAAGCTCGTCCATATTCCTTACCGGACTATGACTGAATGGGAATTGGACAACCGCCATGCACCGGATTATGTGCTGTGGCTTTTGGAGTATTATATCCGCAACGAGGGACTTATGGTAAAAGGAAGGAATGAGGGAGGTGGAGATTCTGAAAAAGAAACAACTTAAATGCTATCTTTATACAAGAGTGTCCACCTCGATGCAGGTTGACGGATACAGTTTGGATGCCCAACGTGACAAGCTACGGAAGTATGCGGCATACGAGGATATGATCGTTGCCGGGGAATATTCTGACGAGGGATTTTCCGGCAAGAACATCCAAGGGCGGCAGGACTTCCAACGGATGCTGAACGATATCCAGGACGGCAAAGATGATGTTTCTTATGTGCTGGTCTTTAAGCTGTCCCGATTTGGCAGAAATGCGGCGGATGTTCTGAACTCTTTGCAGCTTATGCAGGATTTTGGTGTCAACCTGATCTGCGTGGAGGACGGCATTGACAGCTCCAAGGATGCCGGAAAGCTGATGATCTCTGTGCTGTCTGCGGTGGCAGAGATTGAGCGAGAAAATATCCGCACACAGACAATGGCAGGACGGGAGCAAAAGGCTCGTGAGGGCAAATGGAACGGCGGTTTCGCTCCCTATGGATACAAACTGGAAGACGGAAACCTTGTTATTGCAGAGGATGAAGTGGAAGTAATCCGTGTCATTTATGACCGCTACATCCATACCAACGAGGGCGTTGCTGGAGTTGCAAAATATCTGAACCGCAATGGTTATGTAAAGAAACTAAGACAGAATAATACCATTCCGGGATTTTCAAGAGATTTTGTGAAAAATGTATTGTACAATCCTGTTTATATGGGAAAGATTGCTTACGGCAGACGAAGAACAGAAAAGAAACAGGGTACAAGAAACGAGATGCACGTGGTTGAGCAGTCGGAGTTCCCGGTTTATGAAGGACAGCACGAAGCTATCATTTCCGAAGAAGATTGGCATCTGGCACAGGAAAAGCGCAAGATCAATTCTTTCAAGCGGGAAAAGGTCAACAATCCAGACCATGCACACATCCTGTCCGGTATCTTGAAATGCCCATGCTGCGGTAAGAGTATGTACGGCAATATCGCCAAGGCGCACAGCAAGGACAAAAAAACACGGTATTATTACTACTGCAAAAATACGGTTACACCTACCGGGCATGAGTGCAGCTTCCGTCTGAATATCGAGCAGACGGAAATCAATAAATTTGTGGCGAAGATTATTTCTGCTATGGTCAACAATCCCCGGTTTGTGGAAGCGATTCAAGCGAAAATCGGAACGGCGGTTGATACAGAGGATATGGAAAAGCAGATCGCCGTTCTGCAAGGGCAGCTAAAGCAAGCCTTTGGAACGAAAAGTCGCTTGGAGCGTCAGATGGATACCTTGGACATCAACGATGTCCACTATGACAGAAAGATTTTAGACTTGCAGCGCCGCTATGATGAGCAGTATGATACCATAGAGGAAATCGAAGTTCAGATTGGCGAATTGCAAAGTCAGATCCGCAACATACAGCAGGAGAAGATTTCCGGTGACAATATCTATCGCTTGTTACTGGCATTTGATGAAGTCTACCATTCCGCAACGGAAGCGGAGCAGAAGGAGTTTATGAAGGCCTTTATCGAGCGAATTGAGATGTTCCCGGAGAAAAGGAAAGACGGAAGCTGGATAAAGAAGATCGTATTCAATTTTCCTGTGCCTGTTGATGGTGAGGAAGTGAAAGAACTTCCCTTGGAAACTGAAACAACTGTTGAGACAGTAGTCTTGATGTCAAGGAAAGATAAATAAGTGCCAGAAAGTGGCGTATTTCCGGGCTTTTTCGGAGGGTTGGATCTGAAGCCAGACTTCTGAAAAAGCTCGGTTTTCTTATATGGAAACATATCTACTGCAAAATCTGTGTCAGGTTGTAACCTCGGATTAGATGTCGCGATTTGAGACAGTGGATTAGATGTCAGGCATTTTGGGCTGTTTTTTGAAAAACGGAAAGGGTTGACAACCAATCCGGCAACTCGACCATTTTGGGTGGTTGCAGGCAGTGGATTAGATGTGAAGGAGATACGGCATGAAGACAAAGAAAATTGTTATAAAAAGCACATCGGGATTTTGCCCTGTAGATTATGCCTATAGCGATAAATTAACGATAATGCCTAACTCCATTGCGTATGAATATAAGCCTTATCTTGAGGATGACAATTCACTCAATGTGCGCAGGAAGTGGTCATATAAAACGACGAACAGTATTTTCAGCTTGGCGTTTGAGAAGATAGCTGTGGCTGTCGATGAGATATTAAGTCGCGATCAAGAGGCTATGTATTGTGACTGCGGCAATATAGATTTTATCGTTACATATGCTGATGGAAATAAGGTAGCGCGTGAATTTGGAGTACCGGCTGATGAATTTGCTGATTGCTTCAAAATCATCCAGGAAATTATTCCGGTGACTGAGGATGTCCCCGAGGCAATCAGAATTAGTGAAGATTGTGATGATGAGTAAGGCCTCGCGAAAAATACAAATGCTATAAAGAAAGGAGGCGTGTTAAATGGCTGATATTGTTAAAACTGTAAAGAATGAAATGACATTCGAGAAGATTCTTGCAACGGCAATGCATACACCTGGTGTGAAAATAAATCGAGAAAAGTTTCTTCGAAAGGAACTGATAAGATATTGCTCAGAAGATATTATTGCTGAGGCAATAAAGAATAATCCAGCAAAGGCTGGAATTTCAAAAGAGTTAGTTAATAAAATCTCGAAGCAGGTGATTAACTATGAAGCAACAAAAGTTACTACACTTTCTGTTGCAGCAAGTATACCAGGCGGAGCGGCGGCATTCGGAGCTGCAGCAGCAGATATTACATCATACTTTGCTTTCATTCTCAGGACAGTGCAGGAATTAGCGTATTTGTATGGATTTGAGCAGTTCAATCTTAATGAGGATGATGTGGATTCTGAAACAATGAACTATTTACTTATTTTTATGGGTGTGATGTTTGGCGTACAAGGTGCCACGGGTGTTCTCAAGAAATTAGCTGATGTACTGGCAAAAAACATTGCTAAGAAGTTGGCTCAAAAATCTTTAACTAAGGGTGTGGTTTATCCGATTGTAAAGAAGGTTGCACTAAGTGTTGGCATCCGTATGACGAAGCAAATCTTTGCTGATGGCGTGGCATCAGCTGTTCCAATATTAGGAGGTGCACTTTCCGGCGGATTGACGTTTGCAATGTTTAAACCTGGCTGTATGAAATTGAGAAAAAATCTTATGTCATATAATCTTTGTGATCCGGAGTACTATAAAGACAGCATTGATGCAGACTATACAGCAGAAACTGAGGTCGATGAAGAACATATTGAATATCAATAAAGTTAAACAAGGAGAAAAATAACAAAAAATGCCCTCCCGGCCATCATGGTCGAGAGGGTTTCGTGCATCTATTGGGATTATCCTTCAATTTCAATTTTCAGTCCGGACTTAAGCTCCACGGTGAAGTGGTCCTCCCAGACAATGATCCGTTCAAGCCAGCGCTTTACCAGCGCCTCATCGAAGGCTTCCATGTGTGCGGGTTGCAGTTTGATGAAATCCTGCAGCTCGTTGATGCGGGCAATCTGTGCGTCCCTGGCCGCAGTGTCAACCGTGCATTTTTCTCGCTGTTCCCGGAGTCTGAAAATCTCGTCGGCAGTCTCATCATAGGCCTCTTTGTTATTGGCTTTTTTGAGAAGCTCTTTCTGAAGCTCCTGCAGTCTTTCGTCAATGCCATCAGCGGTATTTTGCTGAGCACTACGAATCACCTTTGTGATGTTCTGCTGGAGCTGCGCTTGGTAGGTGGACTTATCGCCAAGGAGCATGTTGATAGCCTGAACTACCACATTCTCCAATACCGTCTCATTGACGGTTCTTGCGTGGCATTCCTGCCCGGTCGGCTCCAGTCTACTGATGCAGCGCCAGACGATGGATTTGCAGCCGCGATTGTTCCAGTGAATTCTGCGGAACATTTCACCGCATTCGCCGCAAATGACAATCTGCGCAAAGCAGTGGTTGCAGCTGTAGGAGCGCTTTTTGCCATTGGCACTGGTTTTGGCCACTCGCCTGCGTACCAGCTCTTCCTGCACCCGTAAGAAAATATCCTTCGGAATAATTGCTTCGTGGTTGCCCTCCACATAGTATTGTGGCACGATGCCGTTGTTCTTGACTCTTGTCTTGTTCAGAAAGTCAGTGGTGTAGGTTTTCTGTAGAAGCGCATCACCGATGTATTTCTCGTTTCGGAGGATTTTGTTGATGGTGCTGGTCCACCATTTTGTTTTGCCAGCGCCGGTGAGTATGCCGTCTGCTTCCAGACCTTTTGCAATCCGGTCCATCGAGTAGCCCTCCAGGTATTCACGGTAGATGCGTTTTACCACCTCTGCCTGTTCTGGATCGATGATGAGATTACCATCCGCATCCTTGGTGTAGCCGAGGAAGTGATTGTGATTTACCTGTACCTGGCCATTCTGGTATCGAAACTGGAGTCCCAGCTTTACATTCTGGCTGAGGGATTGTGATTCCTGCTGCGCCAGGGAAGCCATAATCGTAATTAGGACCTCACCCTTGGCATCCATTGTGTTGATGGCTTCCTTTTCGAAGAAGACGGGAATGTTCTTATCCTTCAGCTGGCGGATGTATTTCAGGCAATCCAGCGTGTTTCTGGCAAATCGGCTGATGGACTTGGTGATAATCATGTCGATGTTTCCGGCCTCGCAGTCGTCAATCATACGGTTAAAGTCCTCACGCTTTTTTGTGTTGGTGCCGGAAATACCATCATCGGCGTAGATACCGGCAAATTCCCATTCCGGGTTTTTCTGTATAAATTCTGTATAATGCTCGACCTGAGCATCGTAGCTTGTAGCCTGCTCATCGCTGTCAGTACTGACTCTGCAATACGCCGCGACTCTAAGCTTTGGCTTTGCATCCTGCTGCCTGGCAGTGTTTCCGACCTGCCGTTTTGCAGGGATGACCATAACATTTCCCATTATTTGACCTCGCTTTCTATCAGGCTGTATAGGTATTCTGCCTGCCTGACCGGATTTTCATAATTCTCTGTAATGTCACCAAGTCGAAAGGCGGTAGGTGGCCTTTTTATGATTGGCGCAATATAGCGGTCATTCCGTCCGAGCTTTGTGGAGCGTTTGGTAAGCTCCGCACTGACGGCATCGAAGGATGCCGGATCAATGATGGCCGGGTAGAAGTCATCTCCGAGGTAATGCCTGTTTAGCATCATGCGCTTGGCACCTGCATGGAGAAGGTCAAGCCCGGCTTCCATCGCAGCATTGGTAAGGGATAGACCGCTTAAATAATTCTTGTAAAGGTTTCGAACCTGAGAGGCAGCAGCTTCGTCTATCACTGCCTTGCCATTCTCGATCCAGTAACCGAAGGGTGTGTGTCCCATCAAATCATCTCCTTCAAAATAAGACCACAATGAAGTGCAAAGCCGATTTTCTGGCGGCTGTAAACCTCAATGTGATCCACGAATAGTTCAAATAATTTTTCACTGTATCCCAGCTGCATTTCTCCACGTTCGCAGAAGTGTAGCAGGCGCTCCGTCTCGTATACCTTTGTGGCATCCAGTGATTGGGAGCGATTTAGGAGCTCAATTTGGTTCCTATATTCGCCAGCCTGGGAGAGAAGTACATTATTTTCCTGGGTAAAAAGAATCTGGTCAATGTAGCCTTGTCCCATCAGCTTATGCAGGGTTTCTCGCTGTTCTGTGTTCTGCTCCAGCAATATTTCTAATTGTTGGATATTCAGAAGCGATGCATCGCCGGTGTTTTCCTGTAGCGCTTTCAAATAAGGCTTCAAGACCAGCTTGTGGCAGTAGACCAGCTTATTGATCATCGTGGTAAATGCCAGCTTCAAATCATCATCACGGATATAAAGCATAGAGCACCTGCTGGTGTCTTCCAGGTGTGTGTTGCACACCCAGGCTGCGTATTTCCCGTAGGTGCTGGAATGGATTCTCCTACGGAAGGTATTCCCGCATTCGCCGCAGATAATCTTGCTGGAAAAGGCATAGCGCTGTTGATACTTAGCATTTCCCTTCTTGATGCCTTTCTCACTTGCCCGCTGTTCAATCAAGGCTGCTGCGGCTTCAAAATCCTCATGGCTGATAATTGCTTCGTGGTGATCTGGCACATAGTACTGATCGAGGTGACCGTCATTTTTGTGACGATTAAAATTGCTGTCGGTATAGGTTTTCTGGAAAATGCAGTCACCGGTGTATTTTTCATTCCTGATGATGTCGCGAATACTGGTAGAGGTCCAGCGACCACCTTTCTTGGTAGGAACCTGTTCCTGGTTCAGCTCCTTGGCAATGGCCTCCGTGCCTTTCCCGGAAAGAAGCTCTCGAAAGATGCGTTTTACAATTTCAGCCTGCGCAGGATCTACAAGGATTTCTCCATCCTTCCAGCGGTAGCCGTATGGCACATAGCCAAGCTTATAGGTTCCATCCAGGAAGCGTTTCTTAATGCTCCACTTGTTATTTTCGGAAATCGAAGCAGATTCGCCTTCGGCCATAGAGCTTAGGATGGAAAGAAACAGCTCACTTTCCATCGAGCCGGTGTTGATATTTTCCTTTTCAAAATAGATCGGAATATCCAGTGACAGAAGCGTTCTTACTATCTCCAAGCAGTCTGTAGTATTTCGGGAGAGGCGGCTGATGGACTTGGTGATTACAAAGTCGATTTTCTTTGCTTTACAATCATCGATTAGTCGCAGGAGCATTGGCCTTTTATCAGCCTTGGTGCCGGTGATGCCTTCGTCAAAGTAGAGCCCTGCAAAGGTCCAGTCATCACGGGAGGTGATGTAGTTTTTATAGTGCTCTTTCTGTGCATCCAGACTTTCGAGCTGTGCATCAGAATCCGTGGAAACGCGGCAGTAAGCAGCCACACGGAGCTTCTTTTTCGAAGTCTGCGAAGGTTGGAGTTTATCAATTTTGGTTACCTTCTTCATGGTGATTCACCTCCTTTGTCAGTGTATATACATCACTCTAAAGGCCACATATATCAAGTGATTCTGGGCATAATCTCGACGAACATCGGAGAGAATGTATAGCGGTTTAGTTGCGTCAATTTGTTGAATTCCACCAAGGAAATAAGTCCAGCGGAGAACAGCGCTTCGCTGGCTCTCTGGGCCATGAAGTAGTCGTAATCCTGTTGAATTTCGATGGATGATATCGGTACAGTCTTTAGATGAGAAGCGATATCCGTTGCCTGTAATACTGCTTTTGTTTCTTTCTGCATGAAAAGTACCTCCAGTTTCAGTTCTTCACTTTCCACTGGAGATGAGCGGTCGATTTGAGCGGATAAAAAGAAAAAGGGCCTATAAGGACGCAAATCCTCATAGACCCTGATGGTTATCCCAGTAATTCATTTACTTTTGCCTGCACAGCCGCATAATCATATCCGGCAGAGATAAGGCGGTTTCTTCTGTCAGCGCCATTGCCCCAGTCGCCACGGATGACTTCACGCGCGATTTCATCCATGGATTTGAGAGTTGAAACAGAGGTTCCGGATTCTGTTGTGATGAAGGCATCAAAACCGGCAGCCTTGAGCTTTGTCATCATGTTATCAGCATTGGTTTTCTCACGATAGGCACCGACCTGAATCTTATAGAGTCCTCCGATCTGCACCATATAGGCATCAAAGCCAGCAGCCTTTACGTGAGCAAGCTGTGCATCAGCATTGGCCTTGTTCTTATAAGCTCCGACCTGTACACGATAAAGATGATTCGTGGCAGGAGAAGTATTTCCACCAAGATTTGCAGTAACCTTTGCAGCCAGATCGCCTAGGCGGGCATAGAGCCAGTTGCCAGGGCAGGATTTGTTGGCAAACCATCTGTGGACAGTGATCACCATCTCATCGGACTTTGGTGCATAATTCAAGGCCTTGTTCTTATCCCCAAACCATAAAAGCTTCTTCTTGCCATTACGCTTGCAGATGTCGGTGCAGAGCGAGATAAGGGAAGCGTAGACCTTATCATTCATCGCATAAGGCTCCGACATGTCAGAGGCGCATTCGATGGTGATGGCTCTTTGGTCATTGGCATTAGAAGAGGAGCACCAGCTACGATTTTTCTCTTCAACACATAAGGAGATACGTCCGTCAGTGCCGATGCCATAGTTGCAGCTTGCCTGTCTGGACGGACTGGTAAAGCATCCGCAGATGCTCTCAGCTGATAACTGACCGACCACGCAGTGTGGCGTGATGCGGTCGATGGAATGGGTTCTCTGTCCGGAATGATTCGGACTGAGCTTGGTATAGGGTACCAGGGAGCTGTTTGTATAAGCCATTTTATTTTTCCTCGCTTTCTGCTCTGTCATGGAGCTGTTCTAAAACGGTTTTGATTTTTTCCGGCACAGGCAGTCCGAGATGCGCTGCGTTCTCCAGAAGGCTCACACCTTCATTGGAAATGTAGAAAAAGATCACAGCAGTACGAAGCACACTGCCGGTGCCGATGACCTGCACATCCAGCACATTGGCAATGCCAACGAGCAGGAAAATCAGCACCTTGCGACAGATGCCCTTAAAGCCGACCTCGCTGGAGAGGTTCTTGTCTGCAATCGCACACATGACGCCTGTGATATAGTCGATCACTACAAAGGCAAGCAGTGCGTAAAGCAGACCGTCACAGCCGCCGAGGAAGTAGCCAAGCCATCCTCCGACAGCTGCAAATGCAAGTTGAATCGTGTTCCAGAATTCCTTCATAATGTTTGTCCTCCTTTGAATTTTGGGTATGAAAAAAGCACCTCGTCATGAGATGCTTGCTTCCAAGGTGTTACAGAGCTATTCCTCTGTAATGGTGTATGTGATTTTCATGGTCTTATCTGCGGTCTTGATGACCGGAGTCCCCAGGTTATTGATGGTGGCAAGGTAGGGAGTAATCAAGAACAGCTCCCGGTACAGATTGTAGACATTCGACCGAAAAATCCATTCGCGAAGTGCATATGTTTTATACCGCGCCATCTGATTTCGTCCCCAGGATGCGTAGCTTGCATCTGGCGTATCTCGTACATAGATTTTTGGCTCACCGTTTAGGAAATACCAACCATTGATTACGATGTCATCATCTACAATATAGGTCCACACGGTTGACGAGACATAGGTGATATTCGGTACCAGCTCAATGTTTGCCACATTGGTGGTATCAATGCGATACACCTGATTGCCGGTATAGCACATGAGCCATTTTCCGCTCATCCCCAAGCTGTAGAATTCACTGATGCCACTTGGAGCTACGATTTTCTGCGTAGTGCATTTATTGCCATCAATACAGTCCATGTACCACTCGTAATTCTGGTGAGTGTAGTAGTCGTTGTTGCCGCTGGTGTGACTATATTTACGGTTTTCTCGCCTGACTAATCCATACCATTTTCCGTCAGCACCATGATACAGATAATTCCAGATTTCAGAATTATCGTTATATGGTTCCTCCGTTCCATCCTTCTGTCCTCCGATGTAGTGGCAGTAGGAAGGGTAATGGTTCAGCTCAATCGTGGTTTCCTCATCGGCCTCCGTGGTCATTCTTGTCAGCGGTCGATCAACGAGCGCTGCATGAAGATAATCATCATGAATCTTTCGAAGCGTGGCCTGCGTAGAGTTATAGTAGGTGGTCATTTCCAGGCGATATCCCTCACCAATATATACACGCTTATTTCCTCGCATACAGTAAGGCTTATATTTATCCTGAACATTTGCTGACCAGGTTCCAATACGGACCATGTAGTTACCGGCATATTGCGTTCCTTTTCCGGCCAGCGTGTTGGATAGGCAGATAGCAGAAATCGTTCCATTTGCCTGTGAAGTAGCAAAGTCCCAGACAAACCGGTATCCTTCATCCACTTCCTTGCTCTCGGTGAGGTTCCGGCTGCCTCGCCGAATATCTTCTGTGTTATTGGCATCATCCGAAGCATAACCAATCAGCGGATTATTCAGCGGAGCATAGATATTGTTTGCACGCTCCTCAAGTACATTCTGATATAAAAGGATGCCGCCCATGATATTTTTCTTAAGCGGCAGCATCCAATCATCCCCATTGGAACCATTAAATGTGGTGTTGTTATAAAGCATTCCTTTAATGTTGCAGTTCAAAACATCCATCGCGGCTTCCGTCACCAGATTTGTGTCTTCGTAGCGATCCTTTTTGCCGGTATGGACATCTGTAAGTTCGATTACACTTTTTCCTTTCAGCATTGTTATTCCTCCGTATTCAAATAGTCGGTTGTGATGGACTTGAGATATCCATCTGCGCCGCTGATGATAAAGCGGTATTTCAGCTGTCCCGTAGTTGCTTTCTCCGCCCAGGAATCCACACTGATGGCTTCGAGCGCGGCCTTCGACATTCCAGATTTCTCCTCGGACAGCTTTGCCCACACTGCATTGATGCAGCTCCACCAGCTTGCTCCATCATCAAATGAGACAGCAAACAGCACCTCGTCCGAGCAGTCAGCAGCTACCTTTTCAATGCCAAGAATCGTGGAATCTGACATATCGATGTTTTCGGAATAAAGCACCTGCGGAATCGGTACTCCCGTGTAGGTAACCTTCATGTCCGGGAAGAGATTCTCGGAATCATGCCAATAAAGGATGGTCGGATCATGCAGCGTGATGAGAAGTTTTCCATCCGGGATATCCTGTACACCATGTGTCTCAAAAAGCTCTGCTGTGGGTTTGGTTTCTTCCAATTTAATAAGAGCATTTTCTCCTACGGTATACAGTGCGCCATCGGCATCCGAAATGAGATACCTTCGGTTGTATGGATCAAGAAAAACAGGTGCATGATCCACATATTCAAAGCTGTTCCCGGATTCGTCCTTTGGCTTAAAAGAGATGATCTTTCCAGTAAGGGCTGTAAAGGAAATCGTGCCATTCCCGGTAACCAGGCTGGAATCTGCCAGGTAACTACTGTTGGTTGGGATGATGTCAAAGGAGACACAGATTTCTCCGGTATCGAAAAGAATTGCATCCCAGACCATCCGAGTGGCTTCGTTTCGATTGCCATGCACAGAGTAGCCTTCCCAGCGGATACGAAGGAACTTGTAGGTTCCCCAGATCGTGCCTTCCTCTCTTCGTAGCGTCATAAGATCGGTATCCCTGCGGACGATTTTTAGCTGCTCCGTATTCTCACCAAAGCCAATCCAGGAGTTGCCACTGACATAAAGGGTAGAGGCTGTTTTTCCTTTGTACTGAAACCAGTCAACGCCTTTCACGGTATCGGTGCCATCATCCTGCAGAGAATTATTTCGAAGAATCTCCATGTGCTCTGTGCTCTTTAAAAGATCCTCGATAGTTCCATAATCAAACATTGCTTACCTCCAGTTCTGTTATTTCGGTCATGTTCTGAAGCCCAAGTGAAAATGCGGCAAGTCGTCCCCGGTCGATCTCCTGGTCCTGACCAGAAATACGTGTGCTGAAAGATTTCTTCAGCTTTACGGCACCATCGGTAAGCTCAGTAAAGCTATTCAGCGGGAGGTCAGCAGCAAACAAAATCTTCATATTGATAAAGGGAAGCGTATCAAATGGCAGAATTGTAAGACCGGTCAAGCTATCGAAGTTCCCAGTCGGAATCACAAGCTTCAGCATCCGACCACGATCAAGGCGAACATTGCTATATCCAGAGAGGGCATACTCTTTACGAAGTTTGAATACGTCATCATCAAGGATATATTCCTTCTGGTAATGCATCTTCTTTTTATCCGCGGTTTCTACCACATCATGTACAATCGGTGCAAAGAGTCGAAGCGAATCCTTCATGGACCGCATCGGCATTCCGGTTAAGGAGATAGATGTCACGTGGTCATTTAATCCTGTCTTTTTCGGAGCAAGGAAATGTACCGTAACCGTGTCATGCAGCGTATGTGTTGGCATAGAGGAAAGAAGAATCTTCTTCAGTGTATCGTCTGCCGTGATCCGTCCATCCCAGCGTTCCTGCACACCAAGCCCCTGGCCGGTGATGGTCGCCATAATGTTTTGTGCCTCGATATGCCCGGTTCCATTTTTCATGGAGATCAGCACCTCGAAGGTATGAAGCTGATTTGCCGTAAGGCCGATGATCGGGTAATAGAGCGTCAGGAGATGCTTGCCGCTGAGCCACGATTCCTTCGGGTGGAATTCTTCAACCTCATGACCATCCAGCACATAGAAAACGGAGAGTGCAGTTTTCCCGTCCTCATTCCAGGAGAGTGGAAAGGAAATCACCTTCTTGTTTTCAACTTCGTTTCCATCGTCATCTGTGGTTGTTCCAAGGTCAATGGTCGTTTCTGCAGTAAGTGTTCTCGTATCAGGATTGCTTTCCACCTCCATGATCGCCTGGGCATGAAATTCCGCATTGGTCTCATCACCGGATGCAAACTCCATGTTGATGATGGACAGCTTTTCTTCTCCGGCATCCAGTGCCAGGGCATTGGTGAAAGTATAAATACTGAGCTTTGTTTCTCCAATGGAGCTGATTAGGCCACTGATGTTTTTATCGTTCTTACTTTTTGCTGCAGCAAGTCTTGGATTCTTGCCGACACATTTCACAGTTTGCTTTCCATTGATTTTTGTGTAGATAGAAGTGATTGCAGATTGCTTGGTTTCATCTGCATGGCCGCCGGTAAAGCGGAGCACATCTCCCAAGTCCAGCGCAGGATTGCCGATGGTTTCTGAATCAAAGGGTACATACTCGACATTCGAAACAACATCGAGAATTGTGTTAATGATTCGTTTCCTCGTTTCTTCCAAGCCAAACTGCAGAAGCGGATTCACTCCGAGATTCATTGTCAGTCCATCATCCGGATCCTTCGCATAGTATTCTGCCGTTTCCGTCTTTTTGTTTGTAGAGCTGACCGCTGTGTAGCGAGTAACGAAATCGGAAAAGCTGCTGCTGAACCGATGACGAATATCAATGGCCATGACTGGCGTGCTTCCGTAAGAGGTCAGAGAAAGCTTTCCATAACGATTAATAACTGCAAAGCAGCCAAGCGTCTGGGCAAGGTAATAGAGAAAATCACGCCACGATTCGATGTCATTATCCTGATAGATACCAAGCAGCTCCGTGCCATTCGGCAGGGCTTCGATTTCTTCCTTTGTTTGCGCAAGCTCCACATGACAGGCCTTCGATAACAGAGAAAGAAATTCGTAGGGATAGGCGCTGGACAGGCCTTTGTTGAAGTTTTTGTCCAGATTCAGCATGGCATCATAGGCTTTCAGCTCCAGTGTTTTGATACGGCGATTGGCTTCGGCCACATAGAACACACCCATCGGAATGCTTTCCGTACTGCCATCGTCAAGCAGCAGATGGAACCAGAGCTTGATTTCTGCGCCGTCCAGGGTGTATCGGTCGATATCACAGAACAGGCTGATGCCAAGCTCTGCGGCATACACTGAGCCAAGCTCAATTTCAGAGTTCCCGCAGCACTGTCTTGAAATATACCCGCTGCCTTTTACGATATTCTTATTTCCAAATTCATAGGTTTTCTTATCACTGGTGGTGATTGTGCCGGTCCAGTAATATTTTCTCGTGTTGCTTTTGATTGCCTGCATAAAGGCATCCGATACTGGATACACAGCACCACCTCCATTAAAATTCATTCAGAGTAAAGCTCACTGTCCACAGTCCCTTATAAGATGTGTCTTTTTTGAGCTTCGCCTTGAATCCGCTGATATACATTTCTGTTTCTTTTTGAGATAAATTCTCGGTATCAAAATATTGAACCGTCAGCTTTGGCTGCTTGGAATAGGCCGTCAGCTGCTTCAACCATTTCGGGGATACAGAGAAAGAGACGGATATCTTCACGACACCCGTCCTTACGACATCCCGCTGCGTAGTACCTGCTTCAGTTTCACCGCTGGAATCCGCCTCTACATCGGAAAGATCGAGGTCATAGGAATCCGGAAGTGGGAGGGCAGTACCATTGAAATTCAAATATTGCATAAATGCCATTGTTACCGACCTCCACTTCTGAGATTTGCCCTCTGCTGGGCATTGACAATGACTTCATCTAACATCGTGCCGCCAAGGTATACCGGAATTACGATGTCTCCTGACTGACCAGTTACACCAGCGAGACCTTCACGGATTGCTGCAGTGATACCAGAGAAGGTATCGGCTGTTCCGGCAGATGCAGTGGCTGTAGCAGTTTCTATTCTTCCAATCTGCGGGTTGATCACCATGTTTGCGGCTACCCCATCCATTGCCTTTGCCACAAGGCTCTTGCTCTGTTCAATTCCACGAGCAAGGCCTGCCATGAAGTCTGGCATCCAGGATTCATAATCAGTGAGTGGTCCTTCATCCGGTACAGAGAAGTGCAGTACGGAACGAATCTTGTTTGCTACACCATTTACCGCATCGGTAACTGCGCCAACAGCTGACTTGATGCCATTCACGATACCCATGATGAGGTCGCGGCCCCAACTGAATGCCTGAGAAGCAAGACCCTTGACGTAGCTGACGGCACGTTCAAAGCCAGAATGGATCACGTTATAAATCTGACCAATGATGCTACCGACAGCCGACTTTACGCTATTCCAGATGGAAGAAACCGTGTTCTTAATGGTATTCATCACACCAGAGATATAGCCGCTGATGCTGTTCCAGATACTTGTCACTACACCCTTGATGGCATTCAGCACAGACGTTACTACCGATTTGATGGCATTCCAGACCGTCGTAAAGATGGACTGGATCGTGGTCAACACCGTAGTCACCACAGTCTGAATGGCCATCCAAATCGTCTGGAAAAAACTCTGTAGTGCAGTGAGAAGCGGAGTCAGGAAGGCAACGATGGCATTCCAGATCTCCTGGAGCTTTGTACTGATCGCATCCATCGCCATGCCAATCAAGATTTGAATGGCCTGAAAGATGGTTTCAAATAGATATCGAAATGCTTCGAGCAGCGGGCCGAAAACCGACATAAATCCGTTCCAGATATTTGTGATTGTATCGACGATACCCTGCACAATGCCACCGATGGTCGTGCTGATTGCAGTCCAGATGGAAGAAGCAGTCGTAGCAATGCTTGTCCAGATACCGGAAAGAAACGTTGCAATGCCAAAGACGATGCTTCCAATCGTATCGGAGATTGCCTGCCATGCTGTCCCTGCAAGTGTTTTGATGTTCTCCCACAAGCCTGAAAGGAAGGCTCCAATCTCCGCCCAGTGTTCTTTGATCACAATGACAAGATTCGCCACTGCAAAGACAATCGCGGCTACCACGCCTGCAACCAGTGCCGGAGCACCAAGAATAACAGCGCCAACAGCAGCAAGAGCGATGCCAAGGCCCATCAGGATATCCTTTATCACAGAGAATCCATTCTGGAACATATCGATGAAGTTCTTCACTGCGGTGATAGCACCACCGATTACAAGACCAATGCCGGAGAACACCTTCAGCACAGAGCTAATTCCGGAGGTCGCTGCACCGATGCCCTTGATGGCCCCCGTGACCGTATTCACGGCACCTGCAATCTTCGGTGCCATCGTCATGATAGAGCCGACTGCACTCATGATTTTTCCTACAAAGATAAGGACCGGTCCAAGAGCAGCCACGAGAAGTGCCACCACAAGGATGATCTGCTTTACTGGTTCTGGCAGTTTATTCAGGAAGTCCACCAAACCCTGCAGAGCTGATACCAGAGAGCGGATTGCAGGCATCATAAGATCCGCAAAGGAAATGGCGAGCTCCTGAAACTGCGATTTCAGAATCGTAAGCTGACCACTTAGGTTGTCCTGCATGGTTTCTGCCATCTTCTCAGAGGTGCCATCACAGTTCTTGATCGCGCCTTCGAGCTTTGAAATGTCTCCAGGTGCGGAGTTCATAAGAGCAAGGAAGCCGGACATGGCATTCTTACCGACGAGTGCCTCTGCATTCGATGCTTTCTCAGAATCGGAGAGCTGCCCGAAGGCGGACCGGCAGTCTGCAAGTATTGCCGTGAGACTTCGCATCGATCCATCGGCATTGGTGGTTGCAATCGTCACATCCCCGATAGACTTGCCGGAGAGCTTCACCTCGCCAGTAAGGTTATTCATGATGGTACGAAGAGAGGTACCGGCCTGTGAAGATTTGATGCCAGCATTCGCCATAAGACCGATGGCCTCTGCGGTATCCTCAGCAGAAAATCCAAGCGCACCCGCAATCGGAGCACAGTATTTGAAGGTTTCACCCATCATGGACACATTTGTATTTGCATTGGAGCTTGCCGCCGCAAGGATGTCTGCGAAATGCCCGGAGTCTTTGGCAGTCAGACCAAATGCAGTCAGTGCATCGGTTACAATATCTGATGTAGTGGCAAGGTCCTCACCAGATGCCGCAGCAAGGTTCATGATACCTTCGATACCATCCAGCATGTCGGAGGTTTTCCATCCGGCCATCGCCATGTAGTTCATGGCATCTGCAGCCTCGGATGCTGAGAACTTGGTTTTCGCACCCATCTCACGGGCCTTTGCACGGAGCTTGTCGAAATCCTCTCCGGTTGCACCGGACACGGCGGCTACCTGGCTCATAGAAGAATCGAAATCGGATGCTGTTTTTACAGCAGCAACGCCAAGAGCTGTAACTGTAGCAGAGGCAGGAAGGAGCTTTTCACCGGCGGAGGAAACCTTATCGCCTGCGGACTTCAGGCTTTCACCAGCAGTAGCAATCTTCTGCACAGCAGTGGCAGACTGATTTGCCTGTGCCTCCAGCTTTTTGAGATCTTCTTCCGTTTCGATGATCTCCCGCTGAAGAGCATCGTACTGTTCTTTGGAAATGTCACCATTCGCAAGTGCCTGATTTGCCTGCTCTGCAGCAGTCTTGAGAGTAGCGAGCTTTTCCTTTGTTTCACTGACGGCGCTGGAGAGGAGCTTCTGCTTCTGCGCAAGTAGCTCGGTGTTGCCTGGATCCAGTTTTAAGAGCTTTTCGACATCCTTGAGCTGGCTCTGCGTATTCTTGATTTCTGAATTGACACCCTTTAAGGCTGTCTGTAGTTTGGTGGTATCGCCGCCGATCTCGACCGTGATACCCTTGATTCTACTTCCCGCCATAGCGCACCTCCTCTCTGCAAAATGGGCATAAAAATTGCCCGGCATTGCTGCCGAGCATAAAGAAAGCACCGATCAGATTTTTCCGACCGATGCTAATAAACTGCTATTCTATTGAGATTTACAAACTGAAATTTACAAACTACTTTTTAACAAGTTTTAGCTCTATATTTCTTCTATCAGCAATTTTTTGAAGTATATCAACTATATATGAACATTGTTCTTTGACGGACAAGACAGACAATTCATCATTTTGTTGTATTTGTTTCATAGCTTCTTGTAATTCTGAAAGCTCTAATAAATTGACTGCTACACAGAAGAAATTTTTTCTGCGACCGTCATTATAGTTAGCAAGTAAATGAGAAAGAATTTGCATTTTTTCCCGTTGTTGAAGATTATACTGTTCAACACCAATGTCCTGTATCATTTTCAAGTCTGCTTTTTGGCGTTTATGAGTTATAAAAGAATCATATTTATCAATATACCGATATTTTTCACATGGATAACTTTCACATTCATAACAATATTCAATTTTACCATGTTCAAGGCTACACTTAGCAATTCCGCACGATTGATTACCATTCCCGCAACCGCCACAGTGCTTTCCTAAAAACATAGGGCATAACCCACAATTCAATCCGCAAAGGGAAAATAATTGATTTTTTCGCTCAAATCCTTTCATATTATCAGTTCCTTATAAATTCCGATTTTGGGATTATTTCTTAAACAGCTCAGAATGTGAACCAAGGCGATAAAGCATCAAAACAAGAACTTCTCCACGAATTTCATAAATAAGCAGCCAGTCTGGTTCGATGTGACATTCACGCGTGCCTTTATAGTTGCCTGTAAGATCATGATCTCTGTATTTTGCTTCCAGCGTACCGCCATTCGCCAGAATATCGATTACCTCAAACAGCTTATCAAGATTTTTATTTTGCTTTTTGGCAAGCTTCAAATCCTTTTTAAACTGATTGGTAAACTGAATGTCGTATTTCATACGTCGAGAGCTGCCTTAAGCGCATCCATACTGGAATAACGCGGAGCAGAAGGATCCTTCATCATTTTTCTGCCTTCCTCAATGGCAGCGGCTGTAGTATCATTCGGTACTTCCAGTTTTAATTCGAAAGGAATACCATGCTCACGGATAGCGGTTCTCAGGAACATATTTACAGCAGTTGTCATATTCAGACCAAGTTCATTGAAGATTTCCTCCGCCTGGTCCTTGATTGCCTTGTCTGTACGAATATTTAAATTAGTTGTTGCCATACAGAACACCTCCATTCAATTATAGTATATGCAGAAATTCGGGTGATGTCAATACAATGTCATTATACAAGCTGTGAATTTTCTGTTAAAATGCATCGAAATCCTTCTGCGTAGCGATCTGCGCATAGCCCTTGTACTCATCATTGCAGCTTTCTGCGTACATATCGTTCACCATCCCGATTGTGAGTAAGTCAAGATCCTGGATGGAGATGCCGAGCTGTACGCAACGAAGCAGAAACAATGGTGTGGTCATCGGGCGGTCAGTTGCGTGAAGTTTTTTTTAGACTCCACATCCGTCTGGACATTCAGTCCCCACAGCTCGATAATCTTCGGAAGCACCTGGTAGATGGAGAAGGTGCTGAATTCATCCAGCCACTCCTCAGGGCTATCCGGGATGGAAGGATCTGCGTGCTTTGCCATGATGTAGGCGATGTTCTCGAACATCTCAAGGGAGAACATATCGAGGTGAGAGGAATCCTCATCACCGTTTCCGACTGCCTTTCCGAGCGCATCGAGATCCTTGTAGATATCCCGGTGGAACTTGATGCGGTAAATACGCGGAATGGCGGCAGATGCCTTGAAGGGCACCTGCTTTCCGTCAATCTCAATCATCTTTGTCATACCCATACGATCACTCCTTTACTGACTTTGCAGGCTTCGCTGCAGACTGCGTTGCGGCATCGTTCTCTGCCACAGGCACATATACCGCCTTGTACCAATCAGCATAGGTGGTAGCATCCGTGGTATTTCCGGTCTTTGCTTTCACCATACCATTAGTAAGCGGCACCGCCTTCAGAGAAAGCTTCTCCGTCTGTACCTCCTTGGAATCCTCATTCGTCTTTCCTTCAATGCCGGGACGGGAGGCGGAGCAGTTATAAAGCACATGACGAATGTGCTTCTGGTCTCCATCAAACTCGAACAGGAGCGCAAATGCTGCAAGCTCCACCTCGGAGTTTTCAATCAGCACACCCTTGGAATCTAGTGTTTCCTTCAGTACGTCCGTGCGGAAGGACTCTGGAATCAATGCAAGCTCCAGATCTCCGTCATAGCCACAGTTATTATTGATAACGTAATACACACCACCATCCGCGTAAAAGTTTTCCGGCTCACCATTTGCATCTAGTGAGATCGATACGGAGCCTGGCATCGGGACCGGCGTTCCGAAGGTGGGTGCGCCATCCTCGCCAATGGTAAGGAGTGCATAGTGTGTATTCTTCAGGTTGAATTTCACCTTATTTGCTTTTTCAGCCATCGTTAATTTACCTCCATTTCAAATGAATACAGGACTTCGTAAAGCTTCTCCGACTCGATCCAAGTCTCGGATTTTTCATAAAAAATGCCATGCTGATCGAGCACGGCTTCTATACGCTGTTCTGCCGACAAGTCCTTGTAGTCGGTATACAGTTCGATATGAATTTCATTGATCTTATAGTAGACCTGCCCGTCTGCCGCAAAGTTGTCACTGTTCGGTGTAAGATAACAAATAAACGGCGGATCCGGGCTTTCTCCCTCTGCAAAGTGGTCATAAGCAAAGGGAAGGCCTATTTTATTCATGATTTCGATTAACTTCTCCATGTGTTATCCTTTCAGGGCCTTTTCAATTTCACGCTCCAGTGTATCAATCGCTTTTTCTTCCGCTGGTGCGATATGGGGCCTTGCGGCGACACGGCCACCACCTCGCTTGGCATGACCAAATTCCAGAAGGTGGGCCAGCTGATAGCGGTTTTTCGAATGAACCACAAGCTCCAGAGAATTGGATGTTTCCTTTTGCATTTTCACTGCCCAGCTCTTTGCGTATTTTCCGGTGTCCTTGGGAGCCGTTGCAGCAATCTCATCCTTGACGGTTTTACCAGCCTTGCGGACCGATGCTTTTAGATCATCTGTTGCAAGGCTGGCATATTCCTCCAGCCCATCCATAATCGCATCCGCCATCTGGCCAATGCTTACCCGATCAGTTGCCATCGTTAGCGCCTCACTTTCTGACAGGAGAGTTTGATGCATTTTTTCTTGTAATTCATGTGGTCGATGGCTGTGATGTCATAAAGCGTATCGTTAAACTCCACACGATAATGCGTGGAATCTAAGGCGGCAGCCTTCTTGCACCACCGGATAGTAAAATCGACCTTCGTATTGTCTACAATCATTCCAGCATCCGTATCCTCCTTGCCTGCTTCAGCACTTACCGTTGCATAGCAGCTGTAGTAGGGTACCCAGCTTGCTTTATGGTTTCCGATGGCATCCACAGTTACTTCATTTTTGGTAATGAAGATGCGGACATTTAAAAGTTCAATGTTCATCAGAAGACCTCCTTTCTGGCACCGAATAGCAGAGAGCGCAGTGTAAGCGTCAGTGCGTGATGATCTGCCTCCTCTCGGTGCTCGTACAGGTATGCAGCGGTATAAAAAATGGCAGCCTTGGCATTCTCGCAAGCTGACAGCTCGTCAAGATTCTCTGTACGGAGAATATCCATGCAGATCCTTGTTGCAGCGGTGATTAGAGTTTCGATGAGAGCGTTGTCATCATCAAAATCCACTCGCAGATAGTTTTTCATTTCTTCCAGTGTAATGAGCATTTCTCATCGCCTCCATTCTTAAGGATATGGGAAGGGCAGCGCCATTCATCACAAATGACGCCGCCTTTCATTCAGACTACCTTAGGCCTTGGCAGCTTTTGCACTACCGGTGATGGTAAGAATCTGCACAGCCTCCGGAAGGATGAGCTTACCATCCACACGTTCCTTGGCAACATAGCCGATCATGCCATTTCCAGCAAAGAGCTCTGTGAGCTGCTTGAAGGAACGAGTACCGCGATCTCCGATGTTGTAGTAGCTGTAATCACCGAAGGCAATCTTTCCAGCAGGGCAGAACGGAGAAGTGTAGACATCATAGCCCAGGAGCTTGTCCGGCTCACCAGCCACAAGAGAAGGCTGCCACATATAGGCACCATTGTTGTCCTTGAGCTGGCGGATAGAAGCGATGGTCTGATCGTTCATGATAAACTTTGCGCTCTTACGGTAAGGACGCTTCAATGCATACACAAGCTTAATCACATCATCGGCGGTAAGAGAAGCTGTGGAAATAGCTGCCGTTCCACCACCGGTCGCAGCAAAAAGTCCCAGAGGCTGACCAACACCGGAACCATTCAGGAAGGCATCCTCCTCAGCATTAGCAAGAGCCTTACCGAACATGTCGATGATATAGCTCTCCAGGTTAAAGGCATTGTCGTAAAGAAGCTCCTCGGTTACCTTGATGGCAACATGTAGCTTATGGGCATCCAGCAAAATCTGGTCGAAGGTTGCATCACCGAAGCTGAGTGCGCCACCCTCCTCGATCCAAGCAGCTGCAGGCTTAGTTGCTGCGATGTTGATCTTGTGCTCACCGGATGTAGTAATCTTGTGACCAAGCTTACGCAGGATGTTCTCCTCAGTAAGGACATCAACCAGGCGATGGTCATACTCATCCGGTACCAGATAACCACCATCTGCGTCCACACCCTCCTGCAGCACGTTAGAAATCTGCTTGAAGTTAGAACGAAGGGCAGTGAGCATTCCGGCCTTATAGGCATCGGATGCACGTCCAGTCTTTGTGTCGGAAGAAACGGTAGAGGCAGGCTTAGAAGTAAGTGGGGTATTTACCGGCTTAGAAAGCTCGGCGTCCAGTGCCTCCTGGCGCTCCAGACGAGCGATTTCCTTGCCAAGGTCTGCGATATCCTGTTCCATCCTGGTATAGGTTGCATCGTCCTCTGCAGTGAGGGTACCCTTCTCGGTACGATGAGAATCCAGAAATGCCTTAGCAGCATTCCATGTGTTGTTGCGCTTTTCGCGAAGTTCATTAATCGTCATAGTAGTATTACCTCCATTAAATGTGTTGTTTGATAAGGTTCAGGCGCTCCATGAGACTGTCTACAGAGCGCTCCGAAATAGCAGGTTCAGCAGGTCTTGTCGGGATATGACATTTGGCTGCCAGTTTCTCGATAAGAGAGTTGGTGACAGCTGCACGAGAGAAAGAAGCAGAGGCGGCAGGAAGAGAAACAGCTTCATTCTGCGTATCGCGCTTCATAATTTCATCTGCAAAGCCCAGCTCAATGGCCATATTGGCATTCATCCAGGTTTCGGCATCCATCAGACGAGAGATCTTTGCTCGACTCAGACCGGTCTTAATCTCATAGGCATTGATGATGGATTCCTTGACTTCCTCCAGCATGGCGATGGCCTTCTGCATCTCTGCTGAATCACCGAAGGCCATCGTGGCCGGGTTATGGATCATCAGCATGGATACAGGAGACACCATTATCTTGGTACCGGCCATTGCAATGACCGATGCAGCGGAAGCGGCAATACCATCAATCTTGACGGTAACGTTGCCTTTATAATCCATCAGCATGTTATAGATCTGGGCAGCAGCCACACAGTCACCACCGGGTGAATTGATCCAGACAGTGATATCGCCAGAGCCACTTAAGAGCTCCTCCTTAAAAAGGGCCGGTGTGATATCGTCATCAAACCAGCTTTCCTCGGCGATGGTTCCGTTCAGGAACAGTGTTCTTGTTGTCACGGTTTCCTGCGTCTCCTGATTCGTCTGTGTCTGATTTTTCCAGTTCCAGAATTTCTTCATCGGAATCGTTCTCCTTTCCAGCAGCAGAAGATGCTGCAAATATTCCTGCATCTTCGAGCTTGGTCATGTTGCCGTTGATGAGATATAAGTCACCACCAAGCTCCGCTGGGATGCGGTCCAGGTTTTCAAGCTCACGGATATCATTTGCAGACATCCAGCCATTTTGGCGAGCTGTAGCGTAGCCGTTCATACGACTTTGATAATCGCCGCGAAGCAGGCCATCTACATTGAACTTGACAAAATAAGCAGCCTTCTCGGAATCTGATAGAAGGGCACGGTTTAGCGCCTGTTCCCATCGAACAATCCAGGGCTCCAGGGTGTACTTCACATATTCCAGCGATTGCTGCTCAATATTAGAAAAGCTCGACTTCTCCAGGTCTCCTACCATATGAGGAGGAACTCTGAAGATTCGAGCGATTTCATCAATTTGAAATTTACGTGTTTCAAGAAACTGCGCTTCATTTGGGCTGATAGAGATTGGCGTGTAGTGCATGCCTTCCTCTAAAATTGCAATCTTATGAGAATTGCTGCCGGAGAAACCCTTGTTCCAGCTTTCGCGGATGGCATCTGGATTCTTGACGGTGCCAGGAAATTCCAGCAGACCTCCGGGAGTAGCTCCATTTGCGAAAAACTTAGCGCCGTATTCCTCTGTGGCGATGGAAAGGCCGATGGCATTCTTAGCCATGGCAATCGGCGAGTAGCCAACCAGTCCATCAAATCCGAGGCCTGGTACATGAAGTACATCGGATGGCCTGAGCGTCACCGTTCCAGCTTTCATGGTTTGAGCATCCGACTCCTGCATCTGATATTGATAGTAGAGGTGTCCGTGCTCATCCCGATCCACGGTCATGCGGTTAGGCATCAGCGGATAGAGCCCGATGACCTGACCTTTACCGTTGCGAATAATCTGCGCATAGGCATTGCCATACAGTAAAAGGTGTGTCATCAGCGTTTCTCGAAAAACAAAGGAGGTCATTTCCGGGTTGGGCTCATCATGCAGGATTTTATACAGTGGATGAGAGAGGGCCTTTTCCTTGCTGCCGGATTCCTTATATTGGTAAAGATGTACCGGCAAGCATGCGATGGATTCCGATAGAATTCTTACGCAAGCATACACAGCAGTCATCTGCATGGCAGATCGTTCGTTGACGGTTTTGCCGGAGGTGGTACCACCAAAGAAAAAACGATAGCCGGAGCCGTTTAGACTGTTTGTCGGCTTATCGCGGGATTTAAAAAGTCCGCTAAGTATATTCATCAAAACCTCCAATTCCCTGATTGATGCCTTCACGTAGCACAATCAGCCCAAGCAATAGTAGTGTGATCATCATTTTCCCTCAGATAAACAAAATGCCTCTGTCATCGTAGACAGAAGCACCGGTGTCATTGCCGCAGCGAATCGCGCGGTCCAGTCCCATGATGGTAGCAATCGCACCATCAATCTTTTCTGTAGATTTTTCTTTGTCGGCCTTAATATTTCCGGCAGGGTCTGTACGTATATAGATGTTATCCATCATCCAGCGAAGCACTGGATGACCGCCATGCGCCAGACGTTCCTCCAGGGTTAGCTTCATGAGCTCCTTGGTAGGAGGGCTCATATCCTTAAAGCCCTGGCCGAAGGGAACCACCGTAAATCCCATACCCTCAAGGTTTTGTACCATCTGGACGGCTCCCCAGCGGTCGAAGGCAATCTCACGGATGTTGTATTTCTCACCTAGGCGCTCGATGAATTTTTCGATGTAGCCGTAGTGGACGACGTTACCCTCCGTGGTTTGCAGAAAGCCCTGTCTCTCCCAGACATCGTATGGCACGTGATCACGGCGAACTCGCAGCTCCAGCGTATCCTCCGGCACCCAGAAGTATGGGAGAATGGCATATTTGTCATCCGCATCCTGGGGCGGAAATACCAGCACAAAGGCTGTGATATCCGTAGTGGAAGAGAGGTCCAGACCGCCATAGCAGACACGTCCTTCTAGCTCGTCCGGATTGACTGCAAAGGAGCAGGCATCCCATTTCTCCATTGGCATCCAGCGGACTGCCTGCTTTACCCATTGATTTAAACGAAGCTGTCGGAAGGAGTTCTCTTCTCCAGGATTTTGTTTGGCTGACTCACAGGCGGCCTTCACCTTATCAATACCGACTGTAATACCAAGAGAGGGATTTGCTTTCTTCCAGACCTTCGGATCCGTCCAATCATCAGATTCGTCTGCACCATAAATCACCGGATAGAAGGTAGGATCGATCTTCCTGCCTTCCAGGATGTCCTTGGCTTTCTGATGGGTTTCATAACAGATGCTGTTGGTGTCTGTTCCAGCAGTGGTGATGAGAAAATACAGTGGCTGCATTCTGGCATCTCCGGAACCTTTGGTCATAACATCAAAGAGCTTTCGGTTGGGCTGAGTGTGGAGCTCATCAAAGACAACACCGTGGATGTTAAAGCCGTGTTTGGAGTAGGCTTCTGCAGAGAGCACCTGATAGAAGCTGTTGGTTGGTGTGTAGATGATACGCTTCTGAGAAGCAAGAATCTTCACACGTTTGTTGAGCGCTGGGCACATACGTATCATATCTGCGGCAACATCAAAAACAATGGTCGCCTGCTGACGGTCAGCAGCACAGCCGTAAACCTCAGCGCGCTCCTCACCATCACCGCAGGTAAGAAGTAGGGCCACGGCAGCTGCAAGCTCAGATTTGCCCATCTTTTTAGGAATTTCCACATAGGCAGTATTGAACTGGCGGTATCCATTTGGTTTCAGTGTGCCGAAGAGATCACGGATGATCTGCTCCTGCCAGTCAATCAGCTCGAAGGGCTTACCGGCCCAGGTGCCCTTGGTGTGGCAAAGGCATTCGATAAAGCTCACAGCATAATCCGCAGCATCCACATCATAATGAGAGTCTTTTGCTTTGAATTTGGTCGGTTTATATTTCTTTAATTTACGCACATGCTTCACCTCCGGGCATAAAAATAAGTCGTTACCGTATTGGCACGACCATCATCAATAAATATCGTATAACGAGGAACACACCCTTGAGGGTGGTCCTTCGGGAATGTTCTTAGTTGTATTCCTTCATCAGAATGGCAAGTGCCATTTCGGTTTCTTCGTCGACCGGCTCGATGTCCGGGCCTCTGTCGTAGTTGTAGGCGATCTCACCGTTTCTCTTCAGCATGAGCTTTGAAATCCTACCGCCGTCAATGCCGTAGTCCTCGCTCGGCTCTTCATAATGCTTCACCCAGTAATGAAAAATGCTGTTTTCAATCTTGATGCTTCCTTCTGCCCACATGGTTTTGCCCTCCTTAGTTCAGCTTGAAAAGGTATCCGTGTGCCTTTTCATATTCATCGATCATGAAGGCTTTGTGCTGGCTGTTGATCTCAATCAGGCCCGCCAAGGTGCATCCGGCTTTCTGGAAAAGCCATGCGATTTCAACTGCGCTGCTCCAGGTGGAAGAGAAGGTGAAGGCTTCAATGCCGTATTTCTTCATGCAGGCCACCAGGCCTTCGACTTCGTCATCGCGGATGGTGTCGTTCAGGTCGATGTACTCGTTGCCGCAGTCCTTGGCGGTTTCATAAGCTCTCCAGATGCGCTTCTCTGTGCTGTTTAAGCCATCAAGCTTTGCGGTTGCCTGCTTGTAAATGGCTCTTGCTGCATCCTGCTCAGCCGTGTTAGTTGCTGTGGCGTAAGCCTTTTTTGCTTCCTGGATTCCTCTGTAAGCTTCTTCAAAAATGTTCATCATGGTGTGTGCCTCCTTGTTTTCTTTTGGTAGTACATATATCACTCTGAAAGCACATAATATCAAGTCATATCTTCAAGATGTTATGCAGGATTATGTGGGAATTTATAAAGCTGATTGCCAATCAAAAGCTCATAATGTGAACCGCAATCTCTACACATATTTGTTTTAGTCCAAGGCCCATCAAAAATGACATAAATTGAGGAGGTGCCATCTTCAAATGTGACCTGCAAACAATTTGTGGTATTGATTTCCCATCCAGGGTTTGAGCTTTCGTAATATTGTTTTTCGGATTCAGGTAGATAAGAATCCAGTATCTTGTAATTCATGTATAGACTTCCTTTCAAATTAAAGATTTATAAAAGTGAGTGCATGATTATAGGCGAATCGGCTCCGGAATAATCTAATGCACGAAGAGTGTTATAATTTATCCATTCTTCTGCGCTTGATTCTTCGAAACCTTCCTCGTTAACGAGCCATCTAACCATCAGATCATAGTCATAGATTGCTCGATTATCTTCTGTGATTCCGACTAAAGCATCGTCATAGGCATAATCGGTCAAAAGTTTTATTTGGTCTAAGTCATAATCAGCCAATTTATCAAAACTTGCCATGGGTAGTTATTCCTTTCTTGAAAATTATCGGAACATGTACTGTGAATCGTCGTCGATCCAGAGGTTCATTCCGTCAGCCTTTAATATTGCATGATCATAATGGATTTCTGTGATGATTCCCTGGGCTAAGCTATCGCCATCAAATTCATGAGTTTCAAATATTGTTGGTCGTCCGATTTTCCAATTTCTCCAGTCTTTTCTGATTAAATTTCCATTAATGTCACGCTCTACAAAACTGAGAAGAGCACATATCTTTTCTGAATCATGGATGTTGTCAAATTCAGATATGCAAATTGTTTTATAAAATTTCTCGGATTCCGGATTATAGTAGGGGCGGAAGAAATTGAGCGCTTGGCTATAAGTGGTGAATGTGTAAATCCGAGATTTCCTGGAATCTATATGTTCAAATTTTACGAGATATTGATATTTTTTATTCATCCAGAGCCTCCTTCACACGATCCACACCGTAGATTACATTGAGTCCAGAACCATTATCCCAGTCCACCAGGAGGCTGCCGGTATCATCCACACCGGTTACCGTTCCATGGGTGCCGATGGGCGGTGCCTGAGCATCGTCCATCTCTACAAGCTCCACTCTGGTACCGATGGGATAGCGGAGGCGCAGGCGTTCAACCTGCGATCTGTTAGCGAATAACATGGCCTTCACCTCCTGCGTAGGAGCTGTTGCCGCAAAGGTACCTGCAGAGAATCCTGCGGCTTTGCTTGTATTCGTCTCCGATGAAGCCAAGGCGAAGAAGAAAGCATCGAAAGGCGTATTTTTCGTTATCTATCGGCTTTGCCTTTGCTATGATACGCTTCTGTTCCTTACTCATCTTGCAAAGGGCAGAAAGGAAAGCAGTGTAGGCGGTGATGGTATCGAAGTCTGGCATGCTAGGCCACCAAGGGAAGCTGACCTGATCGTCGTGCTCCTCAATCGGGAAGGCTTCAACCTCCAGGGCTTTCTTGATGAGGTCTGACTTGCTCTCCAGAAGCTTTCGCAGGTTTTCTAGGTTAACCTTGTCAGCCGGGAAGGAAATCACCAGGCCGGTGTCCTTTGCAACCGCTGAAATATCTGCTTCTGCTGTGGCGGGTGCTTCTGGTATCTCAGTGGCCGGTGCTTCATCTAACTCTGCGGTAAAACCTGCAGTAGCAGTCTGTTCAAGGATTGCCTTGATGGTGTTTTCCTCTGTTCGCTCGTCGTAGCTTACGGTGCCATCCTTGCTGATGGTAATGTCTGCAACCTCGTAGGCGGCGCTTGGCATTCCCTTATAAACTTGCTTACATCCGGTTACATGTGAAATAATCCCTACCAGCTCTTTTCTGGCGCTTCCTGTTACGTTAAATCTGATCTCCATAGTGGAATCCTCCTTTGTTTTGGTAGTACATATATCACTCTGAAGGCACATATTATCAAGCGATTCAGAGCGAATATATGTACCAAAGATCCGCTGGAGTGTTGCAACAAATCGTGTGTATTATGCCTGCAGGGATTCTTCGGAGATAGCGACTTCATCGTATTGGTAAGTCAGACCATCACGGATAACAGAAACGCCATCGGAAGCGCCTACCTGTTCGATATAGCGCTTCACGATGACGTCTGCATATTTCTCGTCTAATTCAATTGTGTGGCAGATGCGCCCGGTCTGTTCGCAGGCAATCAGCGTGCTGCCGGAGCCTCCGAAGGGATCAAGCACGATGCAGTTTGTAAGACTTGAATTCATGATCGGGTAGGCAATCAATGCCACCGGCTTCATAGTCGGATGATCTGCATTTTTCTTAGGCTTTTCAAATTCCCAGATCGTGGTTTCCTTGCGACCGGAGTACCATTGATGCTTTCCATTTTTCTTCCAGCCAAAAAGGCAAGGCTCATGCTGCCATTGATATGGTGAACGGCCCAGCACCAGGGAGGGCTTCTTCCAGATACAACAGCCGGAAAGATAGAAGCCTGCATCAGAGAAAGCTTTTCTAAAATTCAGGCCTTCTGTATCTGCATGGAACACATAGATGGATGCGTCATCGGCCATGACCGCTTCCATATTGGTGAAGGCATCCAGCAAGAACTGATAGAAGGAGTCATTATCCATGTTGTCATTCTGGATCTTACCAGCGGAGCCTTCATAGTTCACATTGTAAGGAGGATCCGTGACTACCAGGTTTGCTTTCTTGCCAGCCATTAGCATTTCATAGCTTTCCGGTTTGGTGCTGTCGCCGCAAAAAAGTCGATGCGGACCAAGGTACCAGAGGTCACCGGATTTAGTTATGGTAGGCTTTGCAAGCTCAGCATCGACGTCAAAATCATCTTCCTTGATGCCATCCTTCACATCCTCCTTAAACAGGTCGTCAAGCTCAGCAGGTTCAAAACCAGTGAGAGAGACATCGAAGTCAGCACCTTGCAGGTCAGCGATTAACAGTGCTAATTTGTCGTTATCCCATTCACCACTGATTTTGTTGAGTGCAACATTCAGTGCCTTTTCGTGTTCCTCATCAAGCTCAACAACGACGCAGTCAACTTCCGTCATGCCCATGTCCTGGAGAACCTTTAAGCGCTGATGCCCGCCAACCACGCGACCAGTAGTGGTATTCCAGATGACGGGTTCCACATATCCGAACTGCTCGATGGAGCGTTTCAGCTTTTCATATTCCGGATCGCCGGGCCTTAAATCCTTACGGGGATTGTAATCAGCAGGAAGTAGCTCAGCGACATTTTTCTTTTCAATTAGCATGGTGCATTCCTCCTGAGTATTTTCTGTAGGCCCTTGTAGGCGGCATCAATATCACCGGCCTTAGCTTGACCACGAAGTGTGCTGAACTGCTGAAAGCTCAGCTGCTGGCGATAGCTTTTCAGCAGATTCATAAATTCACGATAGTCCATATCAGTTTCCTTTCCTTGCACGGAGCAGGCGTTCCATCGCATCATCCATAGGCGTTTCGCCCTTGTACTCCGTCGCGCAATTTTCTTTTACGATTTGATAGATTTCCATCCAGAGCCGGTTTGTCTGGCTCATAAAATTCTGGCTCATGGCTACGTAGGGAGATTGCATGGCATTTCCCGTTGTAGGGTGCTTGGCGAGAAAACCGTAGTCTGTGATTGCTTCCTCACACTGAATCCATCTGGCAACACTCATGGCATAGCGTTCCAGAAGCTGGGGTGAAACAAGCGATGCGCACCTGCGCTCTGCCAGCCATTCCCAGGTTGCCTTATATACTTCTTCAGCCACCAGTGGCTTGCCGTCTTTCTGTGTGGCGGATAAGAGCTTGGATGGTTTGGGCATCGGCTGACCTTCTAACTCTGCAGCTTGATCTTCAAACTCGATGACAGTCAGCTTTCGCTTGCCCGGATTACCCTCAGTGATTTTGTCAGCTAAGGGCTTTTTCTTGGCTCCGGCACCGATACGAGCGCCGCCACGGTTGGTTCCGTCCTTAGCCAAAATGATTCACCTCCTTGTCCGGGGCCTATTACCCCGTTTGAAAACGCGTTTTTGTGCGTGAGACCCCACGCCCGTTCCACGGCAGCTGCGCCGTAGAGATTCAGACCGCCCCTGGGGGAGCTGATGCACAAAGAAAATGCATCCGCTTTATGTGTTGTGCCAGCGGTCACCGCGTTCTGCATGAATGCGTGCATGGCAGGCCTTGCACAAGGCTTTCAGGTTCTCACGGTCATGGGTTCCGCCCTGAGATAGCGGAAGCATGTGATGAATCTCCTCGGTTGGTGTATAAACACCCTTCGCAAGGCACTCTTCACAAAGCGGATGAGCAGCGGCATAGCTGTCACGGATTCGCTTCCAGGCACGACCGTAGCGACGCTTGGTGGCGGGATCTCTATCATAATGTTCGTAGCGCCTGGCTTCCTCCTGGGCGTGCTCCTCACAGAAGCGACCGTCCGTGAGATTAGGACAGCCTGGATAAGAACAAGGACGCTTTGGTTTTCTCGGCATCAGTTTCACCTCCTTGCGGTATAAGAAAAGCCCTGCAGGAAGTAGATCCTACAAGGCTTCTGTGATTTTCTTTTTTGCTAGTCTAATACTATCAGAAGTTGATGGTGTCATTCTATGTCTTTTCGTGCCCATCTTCGTTTGACTCAGGAATTTTTACTTCCTGCAGAGCCCGGCTGTGGAGCTTGTGGATGTAGCGGAGCTCGTAGTTCATATCCACGGCGATCTTTTCCCAGGATTCACAGCAGATGTAGCGCTTTGCCAGAAGATCCTGATATTCAGGATTGGAAACGGACTGGATTGCATGAGTGATTTCTTTCTTCAAATTCACCAGCTTTTCCATATCTTCTGTAATCTGTTCTTCCAGGTCGATGATTTTCATGACACATTCCTCCAGACGGGAGTTACCACGGTTTGGACTCTTAGGCATATCCGAATAAGTAGCGGTGCAGCGGGTAGCCAGATCGTTTAAGGAGTCAATCATCTGGGTTTTTGTGATAATGCGCTGATCCAGGTTACGGGCCTGGGATAAATATTCTTTTGCATTCATAGCATACCTCCGAATAATGAAATTCCCTCGGATTGACCTATGTTGTCGTAGATTGTCATAGATTTGCTTTTACCGCATCAATTAATGCGTTTTGTGTGACTTCCTTCAGGGACAGCGCCTTTAAGATGCGCTCATCGATGGTTCCTTTTGTGATGATGTGTTCTATCACCACGGTTCCGGAGGTCTGGCCCTGCCTCCAGAGACGGGCGTTGGTCTGCTGATATAATTCCAGTGACCAAGTCAGCCCGAACCAGATAAGTATTGATCCACCAGCCTGAAGATTCAGTCCATGACCGGCAGAGGCGGGATGGATGACAGCAACAGGAATATCGCCATTGTTCCAATCAGTGATATCCTTGCTGGATTTTATCTCACGGACATTAAAGCGCTTCTTGATTCGCTGCAGGTCATGCTTGAACCAGTAAGCTACCAGAAGCGGTTTGCCATTGGCGGCTTCGATAAGATCCTCTAAGGCATCCAGCTTCCGATCATGGAACTCGATGATATTACCGTCATCATCATAAATGGCACCGTTGGCCAGCTGGGAGAGTTTACCGGTAAGAGAAGCCGCGTTGGCAGCTGTGATTTCTCCTTCCGGGAGCTCCAATATAAAGTCTGCCTTGAGTTCCTCGTATCGCTGAGTTTCTTCCTCAGACAGCTGCACTTCGTATTGCGATGTGATTAACTCCGGCATCTGCAGGTGATCGGTAGATTTCATGGAAATCGTAATATCCGATATTCTCCGGTAGATGGCATCCTCTGCATAAGGCATTGGTTTGTAGGAGTAGATGATTTCGCCATTTCGCTTGTCCGGGATAAAGTAGTTGTTACGGTAGTGGGTGATGAAGCGACCGAGACGCTCTCCAAAATCCAGAAGCTTGAATTCGGCCCACAGGTCCATAAGACCGTTGGAAGAAGGTGTGCCGGTAAGACCGATGATTCGTTTTACTTTAGGTCTAACCTTCATCAGAGATTGAAATCGTTTGGACTTGTGATTCTTGAAGGAAGAGAGCTCATCAATGATGATCATATCGTAATCAAAGTCAAAGCCACTGGAATCTATCAGCCAGCCAAGGTTCTCACGGTTAATGATGGTGATGTCGGCTCCGGACATAAGGGCCATGCGTCGTTCCTTTGGTGTCCCCACGCAGACGGCGTAGGTCAGATGCTGCAGGTGTTCCCATTTTGCAATTTCCGCAGGCCAGGTATCACGGGCCACCCTTAAAGGAGCAACCACCAGGATACGATGTGCCTCGAAGCTGTCAAACAGCAGGTCCGCGATGGCAGTCAGGGAAATGACGGTTTTGCCAAGACCCATATCGAGGAGAACTGCAGCTATGGGATGTGTTTCGATATAGTCGATGGCGTAGGCCTGATAATTATGGGGTGAGAAGTTCATGAAGCATCCCTCCAATCTGTTTCACACCATCAATCACATAGACCTGAAAGCCAAGTGAACGTAGCAGCTTGTGTCTGGCTAACTGAAGCGGGCGAGGCTTTTTCCCAGAAGCTTTCAGCTCTACGAAGGCGATGATCCCATCAGGTAATAAGACGAGACGGTCCGGCATTCCCGCAAAGCTCGGAGACACGAATTTTACAGCGATGCCTCCATGCTGCTTTACCATCCGGGTTAACTTGTTTTCTATCTGTTTTTCTAACATTGACATTCTCCAATCAGTGAATAATTTTCTGATGTGCAAGGTGTATCAATGGTATTTACATAACTTTTCTATATATGATTTTTTATAGCCTATAGAAAAGTTTATACAGAGACATTGATACACCTTGTCATTCGGTTCGATCAGTCTAAAAATTCCTCATCAAAATCGTCCTCAGTCCGCAGGCGTAGTCCCTTAAAATAGCGCTTTCGACTCAAGGTGACACGCTCGTATCCGGCATTTTCCATAGCAAAGTAGAAGTCCGCCGTAGAGCGTACATACTCATTGCAATCGATGCAGTGATTGCGGTAGGCCTGATATAGGTTAGAGGAGTTTTCTTTATACGCATCACCTATGATGCACTTATCCTCTAAGAAATGCCCGAACCAGTCATTCTGGCTACGGTAATCATCGATGGCATTCCGCACGCAGGCCGGAACCGGGATGTGGTAGTCAGCATCGATAACCTTCTTGCTGCCTTCGATGATCCAGGAGAGGATCGCGCCGCCAGCATTGTCATAGAGATACTCACTGTAATTCTTGACGTCGCTGCTGCCGGTGATCTTGGCATTAAAAGGAATAACGATCAGTCGCCTCCAGATACCATCATCAGAAGCACTGACGCGAGGCAGGTGGTTGGTATACAGCACCAGTGTGTGGCAGGGCTTGAAGGAAAAAGGATCCTTGTACTTCTTCTCTGCAAAGACATCATCGGTAGAGCAGAGCTGCTTGACGGTAGAATCATTGAGCCTTGCACCTTCCTGCATCTCTGCAGCAATGAGAAGTCGCTTACCCTTGACCTCTGCCATTTCCGGTTTGATGTTTCTGCGACAACCTACGGTCAGGGTATCCGCAGAAATATTCCCGGAGTAAAGGCCCAGCACGCGGGAGATGGCATTCCAGAAGGTAGACTTACCGTTGCGGCCATCACCATAGGCGATGATCAGCGCCTCCACGTAAACCTTGCCGATGGCAGCAAGGCCGCAGAGCATCTGGACGTAATCGATGAGCTCCTGATTGTGCTGGAAGATAAGATTCAAGCTGTCCAGCCAAATCTGCATGCCTTTCTGGTTTGGTGAAACGCTGGTAATCTTGGTGATAAAGTCCTCCGGCGAATGCTCCCTGGCTCCGGCCATACCCTGACGAAGATCAAAAGTTGCCTCCGGGGTGCAGAGCGCAAAGCAGTCTGCGTCCAGGTCACGAGGTGAAATCTCCAGCATCGGATGGGATTCCTTCAAAGTAGAAGTCACATTCTTAGAATCACGGCGCTTGATGGCAAATGCTTGATAAGCCTTGGCCGCCAAAAGTTCACGATAGACCTCCAGCTGCTGATCGTTCATAAGCTGTTCTGCCTTGGCCTTTGATGTGCTGTCGAGGATATTTTGTGCACCGCAATTCTTCATCTTATCCAGTGCTTCCATGAGATCTCGATTTGCTTCCTTCAGCTGTCTGCGGGTAAGCTCATGAGCCACGGCCTGAGCACCCGGCTCTGATTCCTGCCAGTAGTGGTCAGAGTAGCGGATAAAGTGGGTAGCAGGAGAATAGCGGAGCTCGTTTGAGAAGTACTTCGCCAATACTTCGGCCTGCCCTACATCGGAGTAATCCTCTGGTTTATAACAGGAAGGATCGTTGTAGAGCTCCGGTGCAACATAGCCCTCCTGCTGCTGAACACGTGCATAGAAGCGCTGGGCACTGTGCCAGATGTTGGCAAGTTCAGCGGCATCCAGTGGCGGATCGCATTTATCTGCTTCTTCCAGAAATGCCTGATAAGCCGTGTCACCGTCACCATATTTCTTGATGACCTTTCCGGCAAAACGAGACATGGTTGCATTACGACTGCCTTCGGGAATCGTTGCGCCATCATATTGACCTTCCGGCATATCCTCATCGAAAATATCCTCATTGAGATATTCAGTTAGATTCATGCGTCCCGGATATAAAGCAACATCTGCAGCAACAGTGCCAAAGAAGAAGCGAGCTGCATCCAGGGCCTTCGTATCGAAATAGGGAAAGATGGAATTGACTAGCTTTTTCATGTTGCTGTAAAAGGCAGCGTCTGTCACATAATCAATTGGAAAGAGAACGTGAAACTTGGGCCTTGCGGGCTTACCGTTTTTTACTCTGTTATTGAAGCGGCTGTAATGGACTGCGAAGGTCACACCTGGAAAGGCCTGCAAGACATCTTCTGGAGTGATCCAGTCTTCCGGATTCTCAGAATGATCATTATCACAGTCAACTGGAAGACAGTCACTGCCGATGAAGTTGTCGCCATTACGATAGCTGTTCTTATATTCTGCGCACACATAGTCATGACTGACGGCGGTCTTCAGGCTATCTTCATCCAGGATGATGTGTTTATGAGGGTAGGAGCAGTTACCGGGATTGCCGGTAACGTCCGCGCTGTAAATGGTAAACATCAGTCGTACACCTCCTGAGCTTCTTCCTCCAGAACCTTTGTGATGAATTTGAGCGCGCGGATCATGGTTTCAAGCTCACAATCACCGCCCAGCATGACCTCGAAGCCTTCTGCATCACCAAAGCGATCTCGCATAACATGGATATCCATATCGGTGCAGGCCGCATCCTTGATGCGAAAATAGGTGCGTCCGCCGTGACCAGTGTCGCCACCCCTATAGCCTGTGGTACCAGCTTCCACTTCAAGAATGTTGCAGCTCACAACATCACGGGTGTAGGTAGAGATTTCTGTTCCATCCTTCAATCGGCGTCTGTTTTCTTTGATTTCATACATAGCTTTAAGCCTCCTGACATTCTTCTGTATTCAGGCAGATGCTAAGAAAGCGTCCACCTCTAGTTTCCACTGGAGATGAACGCCTGAGTTGAGCGGATCTTTTTAATCTTTTTTGTAAAAAGGGGTAGCATAGCCATCTGCACGAAGGAGAAGTCCCTTCGCCCATGAAGGAGTGCGGCCCATCTGTTCACAGACGGCATCCAAGGACATGCGGGGATCCGCTTCGATGACTACTTCATCATGGATATGCATAACGATGGAGCAGTTGCGGAGGGTTCTCATGGCATAGAGGAGAATATCACGGGAGGTGGCCTGTACAATATTCTCCACAAACTTTGGTCCGTAGGAATCAAGACGTTCCCATTTCTTGGTTGGTCCGATACCTTCATAGGTGATGCAGGTGCCACCGAACTTGTTTGTACCGAGCTTTGGTTTCACATAGGCCAGGTTTCTGCCGGAAGGAAGCGTGATAAACAGCATGCCACTGCGGCAGGAGAAGGTAAGACCGTATTCGGTTGTCGTGTGCTTATATTTTACGGCTTCTGTGACAGCACGATCTACAGCCCACCAGAATTGCACGATGTGTGGGTTTGACTGACGCCAGGCATCTACAAGGGTAGGAAGCTCATCTTCAGTTAGCCCCATATCGATAGCACCCATCGCCTTCAACGCACCGACGGAACCGCCATAGCCAAGCGCCAGCTCTGCGATTTTACCCTTTTGACGCAAATGTCCATTGATGCCGTGTTTTTCCACAGGGACCTTGAACATCTGGCTGGCAGAAGCACAGTAGATATCCCCACCCTTAGCAAATACCTTCTGTCGCCATTCTTCTCCGGCAAACCATGCGATGACGCGGGCTTCGATGGCAGAAAAGTCTGCAACCAGGAACTGTGCACCCTCACGTGGAATGAATGCAGTTCGGATCAGCTGCGATAGGGTATCCGGCACATCTTCATACAAAAGAGAGACTGCATCAAAGTCTCCGGAGCGTACCAACGCGCGAGCATCAGCAAGGTCTGGCAGATGATTCTGAGGAAGATTTTGTAATTGAATGTTTCGACCGGAAAAGCGACCGGTACGATTGGCTCCATAAAACTGAAACATGCCGCGGGCTCGGCCATCGGCACAAACCGTCTTTTCCATCGCCTGATATTTACGTACTGAGGATTTGGCAAGTTGCTGACGAAGAATGAGAACAGAGGCAAGCTTGTCAGGAGCGTTCTTTAGGAGCTCGGCTATCGCTTTTTTATCAAGGCTGTCGGTTTCTACACCATTGGCAGAGAGCCACTGCTTCATCTGCTGCACAGAGTTCGGGTTTTCCAGCTTCGTGATGTCCTTGATGGCAGCAGTCAGCTCTTCACGGGAGCGAGCATCCATTGCGATGGCCTGCTGTACAAGCTCCATATCCAAACGGACACCACGATCATTGATTTCCTGGTCAATGTGATACTCCTCCCAGACCGATTCAGGTACAGGAAATTTACGAAGCTTATGCTGGATGCCCATTTCAGTTTCTACATCACGGATGTTATAGCGCTTGAAGGCTTCCCATTTCTCAGGCGCATGAAGAGGGCGATTTCTCGTCCTGCCACCATTGGATTTCGTAGCAGCGCAGGGCTGGCAGAAATATTTGATGAGGTCCTTGCCTTCTGTGAGCTTCTGCTTCTCAAGTCCCAGCACGGCACCGACGCCTTCCAGGGAAAGCGGTAAGCCCATGGTTGCTACCCAGATCATAGAGCAGTGCCAGCTTTCCGGATCAAGATATTCACCGGTTGGATAGCCTAGGAACCTGGAAAGACAGATACGTTCGAAGGAAGCATTGAAGGCCCATTTGATGACAGATTCATCTTCAAGTGCAACAATAATCTCCGCTGGTATCTTCTCGCCACACGCGAGGTCCACTACCTGAACAGGGCCGGAGTCGACACTATAGCCAAAGAGTAATATTTCAAAATCAGGAGATTCGCAGTATCGATACACACCGGTTTTGGAAAGCGGCACATCGCTGTAGGTCTCGATATCAATCGATAAGGTTTTCATAGATTGTCCTTTCTACCAAAAAGGTGGTGAGATTGCTCCCACCACCACCTCGGATTTATTTTGATGAGCTTAATCCAGGAAATCGTCCTCTTCATCAGATGCGAAATCAGACTCGGCAGATGCCTTGCCACCAAGAGGTTCACCGTCACGAATCTTCTGCAGATTGTTAAGACCGCAGGCGATGCCCTTATTACCAGAGCTGTTGAAAGCATAAAAGCTGATGCTGGCACGACCGTAGACTCCGGAGTAAACCTCGGAACGGGTAAGGATTGGATTGCGGTCTGCATCCACGATGCCAGGAGCAGAGGTTGCATTGGCATTTACGAAATAGACATTGGCGTAGGCCGGATCGTCCGGACGCTCCATGTCGCCATCGCGAAGCGGAGTCTTGATGACAGAGAGGGCAGGTACAGACTTGCCATTGCCTTTGAGCTTGGCCTCGCCCTCCTTGTAAGCGGCCTCGATGGCAGCTTCAATCTTGGCGATGGTCTTGGTATCAGACTTCGGAATAATCAGAGATACGCTGTACTTCGGTGTACCTCCATTGATGGATTTCGGCTCCCAGACGTTCGCATAAGACCAGCGAGTGTCAGGACCAGTGATTACCTTCATAGGATTGTTGATTTTTACATTCTTGTTCATTTACTTTTCCTCCATAAAATCAGTTTTTGCATTGTTCATTGCCGGACGTTTATCGCTCTCCGGCACGAGCGTCGGTTTACCTTGAGGCTTTTCAATATAGGCGGTAAGCAGCTCATCGAATCTGGATTTGCCAAGACGCTTCTGCATGGCGGTGATGCCAAGGAGCTTCTTTTCATATGGGTCAAATCCGGCATCCGTAACTGCCTGGATGACCGCTTCCTCATTGGAATACTTGCGGTTGGATCTTCCTTCGACTAACTTCCAGCCAGCCCATTCCTTACCGCTGATGGCCTGCTGCAGAGCATATTCCTTGATGTCGGATGCCCAGGCGACTAATTCATCTGCACGGGAGAGGATATATTCAATCTCCGAATCCTCTAAAAGAGGTGGAAGCTTGAAATCGTACTGAGCCAGTTTGAGATTGGCCTCGGCTCTGGCACGGCATTCGTGCTTGGCCTTGCAGAAACTACACCATTCGCCGCAGAGGAAGTTCCCATCCCCGGCAAAGGCAAGATCAGCGGTCGGCTTCAACACTTCATCTGCCCACTTGTACAGCTCATCCTTGGAAATCTCAAAGGTGGAGATGTTCTGACGCCTTGGCTGGTAGATGGTCATACTGACGGTGTCAATGTCGTAGATACCATCGAAGAACTCCAGGGCACCGAGCGCGTAGCACTTCATTTGCGGATTATCGGTCGCATCTACGAGGACGCCAAGACCGTGCTTGTAATCGCATATTCTCAAGGTGCCATCTGCAATGATGATGCAGTCGGCGGTTCCGAAGCCCTGTTCTACCCAGCGAGAGAAATCTACACGCTGTTCAATCAGAACCTTCGGATCAGCGCAGCTTTCCTTGGCGGCCTCTACCATTTCAAGGATATAGGCGGCATAGCCATTGGCACAGTCCTCCATTTCCTCGTTGTACCAGGTGAGATTCTCCGTCGGATCACTGGCATCCATCTCCAGGGCCCTCTTTAGCTTGTACTCACAAAGCTCGTGAGCATCAGTGCCTTCCGCAGCATAATCGCTGCCTTTATCCTCGTAGGTCTCGCAGAGTCTTGCGGAAGGCGGGCAGTGGAGCCAGCGGTCCGAAGAGGAAGCGGATAAGATAGCATGTCCTTTAGGTGGCATCGTCAAGTACCTCCGCATCCTTTAACAAGGCTTCATAGTGCTTCGGATTAACAGCAGATAGCTTGGAAGCACCATACTTCTGAAGTAATGTACGGATAGCAGCGGTATGCCCGGCACGGGACTTTTCTGCTAAGACAGCTCGTACATCCTCAAGCTTCAGCTCCGGTTTCTTTTCTTCCTTGGCAGCAGGCTCTTTGGCAGGTGCTTCACCAGCAGTGCCACCAAACTGTTCTGCTAACCAGTTGGCTGCTTCATTAATAGCAGCGGCTGCACTGCGCAGCTCTTCGATGGTCATAGCCATATCGCTCATTTTGCTCATAGCGACGTTCTCCTTTCTCTGATTGTCTTTGCTGTGCGAGGATTGTCATGTTTCTCGCCATTCTTGCGGATACGTGGGAGATTGCATTCAGTACTGCAATCAGTTCCGTGTCGTTACCGCCTGAATCGAAGTAGGACTTCTTCATGTGCTTCACCTCCGTTTCTGTGATGGTTAAGGCTTGTTGTTTCGTGCCTTACACCTTCCACTGGAGATGAGTGGTGGATTTGAGCGGAGAAAAGTTGAAAAAATATAAAATCCCTCCGGGCATCGGTTGATGGCCAGAGGGATGAATTGCTACATATGGTATGTAGGATTAATAGCCACGGATCTTGCGAAGCTCTGTACGGATCTTCTTCATTTGATCAGCGAAGGTACGCTGCTTGCGACCGAGCTGTTCTGCAATCTTACGATCAGAAAGCTCGTCCCCCAGCAGTTCAATGATGCGGTCTGCATCTGGATCAAGCTCGCGGAACCTTGCAATGAGCTGTTCCAGGAGCATCGCATCAGAAAGAACATCTTCCATAGTTGAAGCGGAATCGGGAATTGTGTCATACATGTTCTCATTGCCGTCTTTCGTAGGAACATCAAGGGAAAGCATGTCCCCGGCTGCATGATATTCACATAGGTCGCAGTTGGCGTCACATTTCCAGAGATACTTTCTGGTACACATACAGCGATGATGATGCTGTTCGCGCTTCTGGGTAGCCCAGATCTCAGGATACAAAGCTCTGTACTGAGTCTCAGTGATTTCAATGAGTGTGACCTTGTAAGGATTGATCGCGTCGCGAAGTGGATAGTAGCGTTTTTTACTCTGATTGTCTTTGATTGCCATGATATTTGTCTCCTTTCGGCTTTCAAACCGAAGCGGAGATGCCCATCATGGCTGCCAGTAATGTTTGTCATAGTTGGTCACCTTTCGCGGATACCTCCGCTTCATTTCTGGTGACCAGCTCGTTCGTTAAAGCTGGCACGGTATTAAATTGTGTTCCATCTGAAAGTTACGAACACACTTCCTGGCCAGGATAAAGTGAACGATCAGATGGAAGGTCAGTTTAATGTCATAACCGGGACCTTTTCACGATCAGGAAGTCTGTAATATTTGAATTTGGTCCTTAACGCGAATATAATTTTTGACAAAAGGACATGTGAATGATATAATTGAAATACTTATTAAAGTCAGAAAGTTCTGTCCCTTTTGTCAGTATCAGTATAGAAAATCGACTACTGTGATCTGGGGATAGTTTGGTACAACGTGGTACATGATGGTACAAAGGCAGAAAAGGAGATAAGGCGCGTGGAATTTAAGGAATTCTTTTCAATGATGAAAAATCGAATATCTGATGGCGCAGATATCCCTTATTTCTTTAAGGATCTAATTGCAATGATTACAGAGGTTCCAGAAGAAGCATGGGATACTCCGAAGGATCCGTCGACAAAACTGACAAAAGAGAACACTCTGAGAACTTATGCAAAAAGAGGCGTAAGCGAGAAATTTGCTCAGAGTATTGTATACAAACTCAGTCCTGAAAATTTTGCTGAATCATTAAATAGCAGGCCAAAAGTGATACTGAAACTATTGGCAGATGACTATAAGGCTTATGATCCGACCACTACTGAGGATGATGTTGCACAGAAATTAGCAGAGTGTTTCGTTGAGATTATTCGCAGAACGGCAGGGCTAGTAGAGCCTACAGTACTGGAAAAGCAACGACTACAGAATGCGGAAGTAGATTTAAGAAATAGATTTGGTGCTTATCTTCTTAGCGAAGAAAATCACACATGCCCATTTCCTGGTTGCGGACGCATGCTTACAATTTCAGGGGCAGGAAAAAGTGTTGATTCTTTTAATGTGGCACTCATAGATAAGAAAAAAGCACCAGAGATCAAAAATCTACTGGCGCTCTGCCCACGATGTTACGCGGTATATTCGATAGATGATAATAAAAAAATTACGAAGGAGCTTGTGGGAGTAAAGAAAATCTTGATGGCACATTATAATAGCGTACAGCTGTTGGATGAGTTGCCTCTGGAAAAGGGTGTTGTAGGTGTATTAAAGAAGATAAAAAATCTCAAAGAAAAGGACCTGGCAACGGCTTCACTGGATCCGAAGGAAATACAGCAGAAGCTTACCCCGGCTGACAACATGGTACTTTATGTGACGATAAACGCCTATGTTACGGCCTATTACGTTCGACTTCGCGAAATCATGACGAATGCAGATAAGTCTGGCTTGATAGATTACGAAGTGCTGCAGGATCAGATGAAGGCAATATACAGAAGATTAAAGAAAGCAAAAAAAACAAATGTAGAAATCTTTAACGAGATAACAGAGAAAATCCATAAGGTTAGCCTACAGGAAGAAATCTACTGTCAGATCGTTGTTTCCTATTTTGTCCAAAGCTGTGAGGTATTCGATGCAACTACCTAATAAATTATATTCGTATAAAAACAGCACCCTGGCTTTGCTTCCAGGAGTGCTAACTGTATTGAAAGAAGGACCAATGGACGTTATCGAACTTTATGACATGATGCGTCAAGGACTCAAGGATCCGACAGATTTTATGTCGGTTATGGATTGTGCATATGCGTTACGTGCAATCGACATTAATGAACAAGGGGAGGTGTTCTTGTGCTTGTAGAGATCAAATCATTAGCATTTAAAATAAAAACGGAAGAACGACCGCCCATTCGATTTAAAAGAGGATTGAACGTTGTCCTAGGAAAAAATGATGGTGCGATGTCTATTGGAAAATCATCTACGCTGTTAGCAATCGATTTTGTCTTTGGCGGAGATACATATGTTAGGAGCGATGGTGTAAAGCAAGAGGGACACCACACGATCTTTTTCACTTTCGAGTTTGATGGCATACCATATTACTTTGCCAGAAACACAGCAACGCCAGATACAATCTATATCTGCGATGCAGACTATAATGTCACCGGCAATAGTTATAGCAAGCAGGAATTTGCAGACTGGTTGAAAAAGCAGTACCACATGGATTTTGAAGGACTCTCTTTCAGAGTGGCGCTTAGTAGTTTTTTCAGAATATATGGAAAGCAAAATACAAATGAATTGAATCCGCTACAGGGAATTCCTGGTCAGAACATGGACAAATCGATTACATCGATTCTGGCTCTATTTGACAAGTATAAAGAAATTGAAGTCTACAAGGATCGTGTGGTCGAGGAAAAGAAAAAGCTGGATGCCTATAAGGCAGCGAGAAAATATAACTTTATATCCGATCTTGTAGGTGGTAATAAAAAATATGAAGAGAATCTTGCAACAATTCGTAGCAAAGAATTGGAGCTGAGCACACTGGTAGAAGAAGCTGTACAAGGCCACTCAGAAGAGGACATCGAGAAAAATAAAAAGAAGGTGGAGCTTCGGAACGAGAAGCTCAATCTTGAACGAGATATACAATCAAAAGAAATGCGTCTTCGTCTAGTAAATATGTCTTTGGAGTATGGCTTATATCCAACTGAGGCTGATATGACGGCGTTGCAGGAGTATTTTCCAGATGTGAACTTAAGAAAACTCTATGAGGTCGAGCAGTATCATAAGAAGCTAGCGCAGATATTAGACTCTCAATTTGCTCTTGAGCGAGAAGCAGTAAACGCAGAAATTAATAGTCTGAAGGAACAACTTGCCTTGGTTAATGCGCAAATAGGAGAGCTTGGCTTCATCGGAAATATGTCTAAAGAGTTTCTGGATAGACATTCGGAGATAAAGGGCGAAATAGATGCACTTAGAGAACAGAACAAAGCTTATCTTTTGCAAAAAAGTTTACAGGAAGCAAAAGCTGAGGCTGATGAAATTTTAAGGCAGGCGATTGAAAATATTCTGAGAGAAATTGAAAACAAATTAAATACAAAAATGAAAGAAATCAATGACTCTCTGTTCAGTACACCAAGGAAACCGCCACATATTCAGTTTAGAAAGCATGACAGCTATAAATTTGAAACTCCTGATGATACTGGAACTGGATCGAATTTCAAGGGCATGATTGTATATGATCTGGCAATATTGCAAAGTACGGCATTACCAGCTTTGGCGCATGATTCTTTATTGTTCAAGAATCTAGAAAAGGATGTCGAGGATGGGATTATCCGTATCTATGACAGTTGTAAGAATAAGCAGATATTTATTGCATATGACAAGCAGGATGATTGCAGACCTGCTACTAAGAAAATATTAGAAGAAAATGCAGTAATTTGTCTATCAAATGATGGAAATGAGCTTTACGGTAGGTCTTGGAATAAAGAGGTGAACGAAAATGAAGATGAGCTATAACAAGTTGTGGAAATTGTTGATTGATAAGCAGATGAAAAAGTCTGATCTGAGAAAAAATGCAGGGATAAGCTCTTCCTCATTAGCTAAGCTCGGAAAAGATGAAAATGTCACTACAGAAGTTTTAGCAAAGATATGCAATGAGCTGAAGTGCGATGTCGGAGACATTATGGAGTTTGTTCCGGATGAAGAGAAAATGTGCTGATTGGCTTTTATAAGGTTTGATGAATTAAGAAAGGGCTAAGCAAAATGAAAACAAAAAGTTTACCACCCTATGCCCCTACATTAATCGAATCGACAAGAGCAATAGGGTATTCTTTGGAAGCGGCAATAGCAGATATTGTTGACAACAGTATTGCTGCAGGTGCAAAAAATGTAGATATTTATTTCTTCCCAATAGACGTAGCATATGTAGCCATTCTCGATGATGGGCGTGGAATGTCTGAAAATGAGATAGATCTAGCTATGCAATATGGGAGCAAAAATCCTACAGAGCAAAGGGACAAAAAAGATCTAGGAAGATTTGGATTAGGATTAAAGACAGCGTCATTGTCTCAGTGCAGATGTTTAACTGTTGTATCAAAGCAAGACGATAAACTGGAAGGACGTAGATGGGATATAGATCATGTTTCAGAAATGGGAGATTGGTCGCTTATTATCCTAGATGATGATGAAATGAGCCAGCTCCCCCAGATAGATGAACTAAAAAAATATCAATCGGGAACACTGGTGATCTGGCAGAAATTAGATCGATTAAAAACTGGAGAAATAAATTTTGAACTAGCACTTGGTCGAAAAATTGATACGGTTAGGGAACATTTATCGCTGGTTTATCATAGGTATTTGGCGGGTGAATCTGGAATAACTAAACTGAAGTTGTCAATCAATGGAGAAAAGATAAAACCTGTGGATCCATTCTTGACAGAAAAAAGTGTTCAAGCTATGGATGATGAAACTTTAGTTATTCAAGGCAATAAAATTTTGGTAAGACCATATATCCTTCCTCATATTTCAAAGCTTTCACCAGATGAAATTAAAACTCTCGGTGGTAAAGAAGGACTCAGAAAACAACAAGGTTTTTATGTTTATCGAAACAAAAGGTTGTTGGTGTGGGGGACTTGGTTTCGAATGATGCGGCAGGGAGATCTGTCAAAATTAGCAAGAATAAGAGTCGATATCCCTAATACACTGGATGATTTATGGACACTTGATATTAAAAAATCATCAGCATTGCCACCTGCAGAAGTTAGGAAAAATTTGGAAATAATAATTAATCAAATTGCTGAGCGTAGCAAAAGAACGTGGACTTTTAGAGGAAAGAAAGAGGTAAGTGATTCGGAAGTTCATGTATGGAACCGAATGAAAAATAAGCATGGAGGATTTTACTATGAGGTAAACAGAGATCATCCTCTTGTAAAACAATTGATAAAAGCAAGTCCAGGAATGGAAAAGTCGATATATGCTTTGTTGCAGCAGATAGAATTAGGGCTACCGCTTAATCAATTATATGTAGATTTGAATAATGATGAACAGATAGTAAATGATGGAGAGCAACCTGATGCAGAATTAAAAAGTTCATTAGAGTCAATGCTTGAAATGTGTACAGGAATACAAGAAAAGTGTAATTTGCTGGATTCTTTATCGAGCATTGAACCATATTCGATGCATCCTGAAATTGTAGAAGAAATAAAGAAGGAGATTTGCGAGAATGATTAATCCTTGTGTTGAACAGTTAGAAAATATTATTTCTGCATTTATAAATAATATGTACAAGGAAATTCCACCAACAGAGGAAGAGTTCCTTGAAAAGGCTACGTTATTGAGAAATGCAAATGATTTAATAATGCATGTTACTGACAGTGAGTTTGAAGAAATTATTGCTAGGCTTAAGCAGTCGCTAGTTATTCAGATGGATGTTGGCGTTTATATAAATGATCGTAACAACGGACATCAGTCTTGGCTTCCTGCTAAAAGAGCAGATTTTGACTTTTTCTTTTGGAACAGATACAAAAAATATCTTGAAGAAATAAAGCATTGGAACCCAAGAATTACAACTAATTTGGGCAAAGTTTCTGATGAGATATTGGATTTATGCGGAGATCCAGCAGAAGATCGTTTTGCAATAAAAGGGTTGGTATTGGGAGATGTACAGTCAGGAAAAACTGCTAACTATACGGCTATATGCAATAAAGCTGCAGATACAGGTTATAGAATAATTATTGTTTTGGCAGGCATGCAGGAGAATTTGCGTAAGCAAACACAGGAAAGATTGGATGCGGAATGCACAGGAAGAAAAAGTGAGTATTATCTAGATCCAAAGGCGGAACAGGGAATAAAAAATCAGCCAGTCGGGGTAGGAAGATATGGAACTGATAAGAAAATCGTTGCATTTACATCAGTAACTAAAGATTTCGATAGTGGCATACTTAGAAATAATAATTTAGGTATTGAAAACGTTAATTGTCCTGTTATTTTGGTTATTAAGAAGAACAAAAGAATTCTTAATAATTTAATTAAATGGTTATCAGATAACAATACACAAAATGCACAGGGACAAATAAATCTTCCGCTTATGCTAATTGATGATGAGGCTGATAATGCTTCAGTGAATACAAAAGACGAGGATTCCCAGCCAGCAGCAATCAACGATTGTATAAGAAGATTACTTAATCTTTTTAGTAAAACAACATATTTGGGAATTACGGCAACACCGTTTGCAAATATATTTATCGATCCAGGAAATGATGATGATCTTTTCCCTGCGGACTTCATTTATGCGCTATCTGCTCCGACAAATTATATCGGTGCTGACAGGATATTTGGAGAAAATTCTGATAGTGACTATATGCTTCGAGAAATTGATATTGAGGAGTTAGAGGCTTGCTTTCCGCCAAGACACAAAAAGGATTTTATAGTAGAAGAACTACCAGAAGATTTATATGAGGCGGCATATTATTTTTTGCTATTTAATGCCATTCGTGATTATAGAGGTGATTTGACAGAACATAGATCCATGATGGTACATATTAGCTTATATACCAATGTGCAGAATCAGATTCAGGAATTATTAAATGTGTGGTTGGATCAAGTTAAATCAGACGTTCGTAATTATGCAAAGTTGCCATTAACCCAAAGTGATAAAATAAGGAATATCAAAAAATTACATTTGGTATGGGATAAGTACAATTTGAGTGGAATAGTCGGAATAGAATGGGAAGAATTGCTCAAAGTTTATTTGCATAAAGCAATCGCACCTATTGAGGTGCGTGCGGTTAACATGAAAACTGGTGCAGCTAGTTTGGATTATTTTAATCATAAGAATGATGGTTTACGTGTTATTGCCGTGGGTGGAAATAGCATGTCTAGAGGACTTACGTTAGAAGGATTAGGCGTTACATATTTCCATCGCAACACTAAAATGTATGATACTTTGCTACAGATGGGGCGCTGGTTTGGATATAGGCCAAATTATGATGATATCGTGAAGGTTTGGATGACTCCAGAAGCGATAGATTGGTATGGGCAGATAACAAGGGCTACAGCAGAACTCAAAGAAGAAATTGTCAAAATGAGAAATGCGCATCAAACTCCAAGAGATTTTGGCTTGAAAGTAAGACAGGATCCAGGCGCTTTAATAGTAACTGCCCGCAATAAGATGAGAACAGCAACAGATTTAACTTGTCCGGTGACTGTATCAGGTAATTTACTAGAAACACCAAGGTTAAAGGCGTCAAAAAATATCCTAGATTCAAATGAAAAGGTATTCAAGGCCTTTGTGGATTCACTGAGCACGATAGGTACAAGATTTACAGATGATGAACGTACTAAAGGCCACTATTATTGGAAAAATGTTCCAGGCGATAATGTAGCGCAGCTTTTATTGGATTTTGAAACAAATCCGTGGCATTTGAGCTTTAATGGACGAGCGCTTGCAGAATTCATTGAAGGTCATCAATGGAATGGCGGATGGGATGTCGTTCTAATGAGGACAGGAAAGGGAAGTGAATATACGGATGGATTACAGTGCGGTGATGAGAATTTAACAATCGAAGGGACTGAAAAGAGAAAAATACTGGCTGATAAGAAAATGATTAGCGTCAGTGGCACAAAGCTTCGTGTAGGAGCCGGAGGATGTACTCGAATAGGTTTAACGAAAGAAGAAATCATCGAAGCGGAAAAAGCATATAAAGCAATACCTGGGAACGAAAACAAGGTAAATGTCCCAGATAAGGCCTATTTGATATCAAATAGGGCGCCGATTTTAATGCTACATATAATCCAAGGGGATTATTCAAAGTCCGAGAACAAAGAGTTGCCTGAATTTTTGTTTGCTTTGGGAGTTGGATTCCCTAAAACAAGTGGTTCAACCGAAACAGCAAATTATAAGGTGAATTTGATTGAATTAAGAAATTGGGTAGATGTTTATGATAACTATGACGAAGAGGATATGTAATGGGTGTTAAGGAAAATGAGTTAAGAGAAAAATGGAATAACATTAATTATTATTCTGGCGGATCATTAAAATTATCTGTTGAACATCCGCTTGAATGGTATGTTCGTTATGTGTCGCCGGAACACAAGTCAATTGTGATAGTTAGTCCAAAAGCAATAAATAAGATTGAATCGTCGAAATGTATCGATGCATCTTGTAATAAACGAAAAGATGGAAATTATGCAATAGATTTTACATTGATTGATAAAAAGCAGGAAGACGTTTTTATAACGATGGCTGGTGATATTATCGAGTATTCAAACGTTGACACGGCTGACATTGCCTTGCTGAAAGTAATACGCAGATACAATGCATGGTTGAAATTATTAGATCATAAAGATAGCGCAATTCTTGGAAGCAATATGCAGAAGGGATTAATAGGTGAGGTGCTATTTCTTAAAGAAAAAATCCTGTCTGGAATTTCACCATCTATTGCTTTGTCTGGTTGGGTTGGACCTGAAGGTGCGGATCAAGATTTTGTTTATTCGGATTGCTGGCATGAGATTAAAACAACAGGGGTGTCCTCGACAGAGGTCTCAATTTCATCTATTGAACAATTAGATAGAAATGATGAAGGCGAGTTGGTTGTTTATCGTATTGATAGATGTGCACCAGAACAACCTAAGGCGTTTACTTTATATGGATTGGTACACAATGTAATAGAGTTGATTTTGCAAAATGGAGGGACGCCTGATGAATTTGTTTTAAAACTTGGATCAGCTGGCTATATCGATATGAAAGAATACGACAGACAATATTACTGTTTGTCGTCGAAACAGGTCTATCGTGTAGATACGCTATTTCCAAGAATGAGGAGGTCTGATATTCCTGCAGAAATTACAAAGATGGAATACCAGATCAGTATTCCTAGTATAAAGAACTGGGAGAAGTAAAGCTCTAGGAGGACGGCAATATGAATGCTATTGAATTCAAAAAAGATTTTATAGAAAGTATAAAGACTGCAGCTGCAGTAACAGGAGAGGGGTCATGTGCATCTTTTGTAGATAATATGGCTCAATATCTTATTGATGCTGAAGTCCTGGCTGATTTTGCACCGTCCTTCTATACTGGAAAAAATGGGCGCTATAACTATAGGGTAGACGGGTATGCATTTGATGAATTTGATAATACGATGAATCTTATCATTGCGGACTTTGATGGAAACGATTTAGAACGTCGATTAACTGGAACTTCAGCAAACAAAAATTTCGGATTATTGCTGAAATTCCTTGATGCAGCATTAACAACTGACTTGTATCAAGAAATAGAAATGAGTACGCCTTGTGCAGATTTAGTTGATCTTTTGCGATATAACAAAAAAAATGTTCGTAAATATAGACTGATTATATTCACAGACGCAGATATGAGTGCAGCAATAAAAAATATTGAAATTGAGGACTACAATGGAATCCCCGTTGAGGGTCAGATCTGGGATATAGATCGATTGTTTAGGGTGTGTTGCTCAGAACAAGGGCGTCAAATTATCGAAATCGATTTCAAAGAATACTGTGGTGAAGGAATACCTTGTATAGAAGCGAGTTCAGCGTCAACAGAACAATATAGTAGCTATTTAGGGGTTATTCCGGGGACAGTACTTGCTGACATATATGATAAATTTGGTAGTAAATTGTTGGAAGGAAATGTTCGTTCATTTTTGTCAACAAAAGTGGCGGTTAACAAGAAAATAAGAGGAACAATTCTCAATAATCCGGAAATGTTCTTTGCGTTTAATAATGGGATTTCTGCAACAGCAATGGATGTACAAATTGAAGATAGTGATCATGGGAGATTTATTACATTTGTTAGAGATTTTCAGATCATTAACGGAGGCCAGACAACGGCATCTATTTCGAATGCTCGATATAAAGACAAAGCAGATTTGTCTTCGATTTTTGTGCAAATGAAACTGACTTCGATAGATGAAACAACACCTGAGGAGTCAGATGAATTAATCAGAAACATATCTAGATCCTCAAATAGTCAAAATAAAGTTAGCGACGCAGACTTTTTTGCATCACATCCATTTCATAGACGCATGGAACAGATATCCAGGCATATGTTTGCACCGGCTTCCGATGGAGCTCAATATGAAACAAAGTGGTTTTATGAAAGAGCGAGAGGACAGTATTTGCAAGAACAGATGCGCTTGACTCCAGCTAAAAAACGACAGTTTGAATTGCAAAATCCGAAAAATAAAGTGATTAAAAAGACTGATTTGGCTAAAGTTCAGAATACGTGGAGAGGATTTCCACAGGTTGTAAGTAAAGGCGCGCAAACCAACTTTAATGCATTTGCTGAATATATAGATGATCAATGGAACTTAAATGATGAGCAGTTTAACGAACGATATTTTCAAACAACAGCAGCATTGATTCTGATGTTTCAGTACTTAGAAAAGAATATTACAAAACAGCCGTGGTATGAAGGCGGATACAGAGCCAATATTATTTATTATACGCTTGCCCAGTTTAGAAGGTTGTTACACAACCAATATCCGGGGCAGGATCTTGATTTGATGTTGATTTGGAATAGACAAAGTGTGCCAGAGCAGGTGGGAGAAATATTAATTGCGCTTGCAGAATTGGTGCTTTTAAAAATAACAGACCCATCAAGAAAGGTAGCGAATGTTACACAGTGGTGTAAGAGAAACGATTGCTGGGATGAAGTGAAAAAAATTAGTCTAGATATACCGGACGGAATTGAAAGTTGTTTAATTACAATTGACGAGCAAAAGGCGGCGCAGAAATCTGCGAAGAAGGAACAGAAGGTTGTAAACGAGATACAAGTACAGACGACGGTGGTGAATTATCCAGTTGATATGTGGAAGAGATTATCGGAATTTGTTGTAAGAAATCACATGGTTACACCGACAGATGTCTCCGCTTTGACGATAGCATGTCAAATGCCTTCTAAAATTCCGAATACATACCAATGCAAAAGATTACTTGCATTGCTGAAAAAGGCCTCCGCAGAAGGCTTTAATATTGAAGCATAGATGGAGGGAATATGTTTAATACGATAGATTTATTTGCCGGGGCGGGTGGATTGAGCCTCGGATTTATGCAAACGAAAAAATATGATATAAAGGTTGCTTATGAATTCAATCCTGCGATGCAAGAGACGTACAAAAAAAATCATCCAGGAGTGGATGTGTTTGGCGATGTTAGAGATGCGGATTATTCCAAGATTAGAAAAAAATATGGAGAGATTGATGTTGTAATTGGAGGACCACCCTGCCAGGGTTTTTCCAATGCGAATAGGCAAAAGAATCATGCAATTAGTCAAAATAATTCCTTGGTCAAGCAATATATAAGAGCCATATTAGAGCTTAAGCCCAAAGCTTTTGTAATGGAAAATGTAAGCATGCTTCGTTCTGATGTGCATAGGTTTTATCTGTGCAAGGATGATCAGGAGCTGGTTGATGGAGGAAAAATAGAGACTTCTAATACAGAACTGGTTTTACTTGAAGAAAAGTTTGTGTTCGATGGCGCGATAGAAGTTGTTAAGTCTAAAGAAATCGTAAAAGAATATAAATGGGATGATATCGATTACCTGGAGTTGAATGTTATTTATAAAGCTTCACAAAATAAAAATAAATTCAAAGGGGTGTTGGAGAAGCATAAGGGCAGAATTATTAAAATTGCTGAGAAGCATGCGTGCCTTGAAAAAGGAGATACTATTCTCAGTGCGGGTTATGAAGCGTTTCGAGCGATGCTGGCTTACTATGAAGGAAATATAGAAGAATCGGAGATAAGGACTTTGATTGAACCTGCAATTATGTATCAGAGGATGATAAGTAAAGCGGAGGAGATCTTCGATAATGACCTTATCGTAGACAGTTATAATGATAAGAAGGGGCTGATTGCAAATATACGATCATATGCTGTATTTGACTACTTAAAGGCTAAACTTTGCGATGATAGTGAAAAAGACAGTTATGTGATATCGGCAGATGTATTGTCGGCAACACAATTTGGCGCACCACAAAAGAGGATGCGTTTCGTTGTCATGGGAATTCAAAAAAGCATTACCGATAAAGTTAAATTGCCGGAAGGAAAATTCAAGAAGGGGCCATTTAGAACTGTTGAGGATGCTATAAAAGACCTGGAAGATGTTGAACCTGTATTTAATGTTTCTGATGATAAGTATGGCATTAAGTTATGTAAGAAAACAGGATTAAGTGATTTGGCACAATCCCTTCGTGATACAAACATCTTACATAATCACATCATAACAAAAACAACAGATGTTGCAATGGAACGTTTTATGGCTTTGGAGCAGGGACAGAATTTCCATTCATTATCCGATGAGCTTAAGACTAATACCTATACAGATATTTCGAGAACTCAGAATACGATTTATTTACGCTTGAAATACAATGAACCTTCTGGCACCGTGGTTAATGTTCGCAAGTCTATGTGGGTTCATCCTACAAAAAATAGAGCTATTAGTATTAGAGAAGCGGCACGTTTACAGACTTTTCCTGATAGCTTTGTTTTTTGCGGAACAAAAGATAAGCAATACCAGCAAGTTGGGAATGCGGTTCCACCAATAATGGCAAAAGCCATAGCTAAAAAGTTGGCGATTCAGTTAAGTAAAGCATTGGACGCCAAGGCTAAGGAGGACTCATGAGACGAAGAGAGTATTATATCGATTCAATAAATAATTTTATTGTTGCTGATGAAGAAAATGTCCTTGGTCAGTTGTTAATACATGATGAATTTGAAACTTCAGACCTTCAGAAGCTAGCTTGGAAAGCTGAAATTCAAATACTAAAACGTCAGCTGGAGGAATTCCGTGGAGATGTTATTTTTGAGTATACAATACCTAGAATGGGACATAGAGTTGATACAGTATGTATTATCGAGGGAATCATTTTTCTTTTTGAGTTCAAGGTGGGGGATAACGAATACAAAAAAACTACGATAGATCAGGTGATGGATTATGCGTTGGATTTGAAGTATTTTCACGAAGAAAGTAAGCGGAGATATATTGTTCCGATATGTGTTTCCACCAAAGCATCAGTGCAGAAAAATGAGTACAATTGTTGCTCCGATGGGATATACAATGCAATTTTATGTAACGAAAATAATATAGGAGACAATATCCACAATATTCTTTTGCAAGTTCGGGATAAGACGTTAGCTGGACGTACTTGGATAGATTCCAGGTACGCACCGACTCCTACTATCATCGAAGCAGCTCAGTCACTCTACCGGAATCATGGTGTAGATGATATATCCAGAAATGATGCTGGTGCGAAAAATCTGACGATAACCACAAAGGCTATTTCTAATATTATAGAGGATTGCAAAAAGAATAATAGGAAAGCCATTTGCTTTGTTACAGGAGTTCCAGGTGCAGGCAAAACACTTGCGGGTTTGAATATTGCAAATGAGAGACATCATTTCGATGAAGATGAGCACGCTGTCTTTCTTTCCGGAAATGGGCCTCTTGTTGATGTCCTGCAAAATGCTCTGGCCATTGATCGAGCAAAAAGAGAAAAAATAACTAAGTCTAATGCACTTAGAGAAACGAAAGCTTTTATCCAAATTATCCACAAATTTAGGGATGAAGCATTGACAACATCCTATGCTCCGATAGAAAAAGTTGCAATATTTGATGAGGCCCAACGTGCGTGGAATAAAGAATCACTAACAGATTTCATGAAACGAAAAAAAGGAATTCCGGAATTTAATCAATCGGAACCGGAATTTCTGATAAGTATTATGGATCGTCATGAGGATTGGGCCGTCATTATATGTCTTGTTGGTGGAGGACAAGAAATATACAACGGTGAAGCAGGAATTCAAGATTGGTTTAGTACGTTGTCTGAAAAATACCTAGATTGGGAAATTTATCTTTCAGACAAGATTACTGATTCAGAGTATGTTGGTAATTCAGACGTTTCTACTATGCTTCATAATCGAGAGTATCATTGTATTTCGGACTTGCATTTAGGAGTTTCTTTAAGATCTTTTAGAAGTGAAAAACTGGCCCTTTTTGTAAAGTGTCTTTTGGACGAAGAAATAGAATTAGCCAAAGAGACATATGAAGAATTAAAAAAATCATATCCTGTTCTTATAACGCGAAAATTTGATGTCGCTAAGAACTGGGTAAAGAAAAAAGCTCGTGGAACGGAACGATATGGGTTATTAGCGAGCTCCGAAGGAAAAAGATTAAGAGCAGAAGGTATATGGGTACCATCGGAAATTAATCATGTAGGATGGTTTTTGAATGAAAAAGACAACGTCGATTCGTCTTATTACCTAGAGGTTGCCGCATCGGAATTTAAAGTTCAGGGATTAGAGATTGATTATGCTGTTCTGGCATGGGACGCAGACTTAAGATATACGTCAAATGGATTTGACTATTTCAAATTTAGAGGAACCAAGTGGAACCATGTTAACCAGGAACAAAGGCAACACTACTTAAAAAATGCATATCGTGTTTTGATGACACGTGCAAGACAAGGATTAATTATTTATATTCCTGAGGGAGACGAGGAAGATCCATCAAGATTGACGGAGTATTACGAAGGAACATATCAGTATTTGAAGCATGTTGGAATAAAAGAAATTTGAAAAGTAGGTGATGAATTTGAAGGATTCGAAGTATGAAGATTTAAATAAAACTTTAGCTGCAGTTGGGAAAACTGTATTTGTGAATTTTTATTATGATTTCAAAGATTTCTCTATCTCAAAGGATGAATTGGCTCAAAAGATTCTTACGCTGAATCCTGGCTCAAAATCAGATAATCAAAATTTTAGAATACCAAGAGCAAGGCATATATTTGAGGCGGGACAGGAACAAGATGCGCTTCGGAGTATAATAGAAAGTAAGCGTGTTCCTTCAGAAGTAATAGAGAAGGCAAAATCAATTTTAGCTAAAGAAAATAAGACAGAGTTATTAGAGCGATAAATTGCTTCTTTTATTGCTGATATCATGACAAGGTAAGGAGGCACTTCATTTGGCAAAGAAAAAAGATGAGATAACCATCCGCTCAAGCGCAGCGGAATACCTGACCTATGTTGCCTCTGTAGGCGATCAGCAGGACAGCATAGAGATGCGCTACGAGGATGAAAATATATGGCTGACACAGAAAATGATGGCCACATTGTACGATGTGGATGTTCGTACAATCAATGAGCATATCAAGAAGATTTATTCTGATTCAGAGCTTGAGGAAGATTCAACTATCCGGAATTTCCGGATAGTTCAAACCGAAGGTTCTCGCCAGGTGACACGCGATACCAAACACTATAACCTTCAGATGATCATTGCCGTAGGCTTCAAGGTCAATTCCGAGCGTGCCGTACAGTTTCGTAAATGGGTAAACCAGATCGCCAAGGACTACACTATCAAGGGCTGGGTCATGGATGACGAACGGCTGAAGCGAGGAACATATCTGACGGAAAAGTATTTCGATGAACAGTTAGAGCGCATCCGTGAAATACGTGCTAGCGAAAGAAAGTTCTATCAGAAGATCACTGACCTGTATGCGACGGCCATTGACTATGATAAAAATTCTGCAACGACGAGAAGATTTTATGCGACCGTTCAGAATAAAATGCATTATGCTGTTCATGGACATACGGCGGCGGAGCTGATCGTGGAAAGAGCGGATCACACAAAAGAGCACATGGGATTAACCACCTGGGCAGATGCACCTGATGGAAAGATTAAGAAAAGCGACGTTACAGTTGCGAAGAATTATCTGAGTCAGGATGAAATGAAGCAGTTGAACCGTATGGTTACTGCATACCTGGATTTCGCGGAAAACATGACCTTGCGCCATATCCCGCTTACGATGCAGGACTGGGAAAAGAGGCTCAACAGCTTCATTGAAATGTTTGACTATGGTATTTTACAGGATGCGGGTAAGGTGTCCGCAGCAATTGCAAAGCTTCATGCTGAGACAGAATTTGAAAAATACCGTGTCATCCAGGATAGATTGTTCATGTCTGATTTTGATAAGTATATGCTGGAATTAGAAGAAAACACAAAGAAATAAGGAATGGATTCCAGGTCGAGACGGTGAAATCCGGCAACTCAACTCCCTGCGAGTGTATGGCAAATTCGTGCTCAGAGCGAATGAATTGTGTAGAAGTTGAGCGGCTTTCACTGTCTCAACTGTCGAGACAGTGGCAGGGAGCAGCAGTGTAAAATTGCCTTGCATTATATAGGTAGAAAAGATCTTATACCGACTTGTTCCCATAGACTTCAATGGTTAGGACCGTGATATGGATGTCAATTTTGCTACAGATTGCATCTGTTTGTATCTGTGAATGCGCGATATCAGAGGTGTGGACCTGTTTCCGTTTTGACAGGATATGTTTCCGCGAACGGGCACAGAACTTGACATCAATCAGAAGGTATCGTGCCATGTTGAGACGGTAGTTCTGATGCAGTATTGTGGAAAATAAGAAAAATAGGCATATTAGACCACAAGATGTTGTGGTTTGAGGGCAAAAATTGGAGCAAAAAATGACCAGTTTTTGCCCTATTTTTTTCCACGTTTTTATAGATGCATAGAGGCAAAAAAGAGATTTTTAAGTATTTTGGGACAAAATTCAGAGAAAGGAAAAGAAACAGGGATGGAGAAAAAGCAACACCCAAGTTACGGAATGATTCGGTTTGCAAGGTCCTCAATCGGTGGTTCAGGAACGGCATTGTTTGGAAGTACCATCATGCATAATAATGTCATACGCCTGTCCATTTCAAAAGGCATGATGGAAAGGGAGGGCAACGAGGACTGGTTTTTGGCAGGGACAGACATCAATGACATGATCGTTGAGGTGGAGATGTCCTATACACAGTTTGCCGAAGCAATCACATCACTTAACATTGGAGAGGGGATACCGGTTACCATTACAAAAGTGAATGGGACATTCGTTGAACCATGCCCATACAGTGACAGGCAGAAAGTAATGCGCCGGGAAGTGGATGAAGCAACCCGTGACTTGGTGCGGCAACTGGAAAAGAGGTCAGAGGAGATTGAAAAACTTCTGGATGAGAAACGTGTCCTGAGCAGGGAGGACCGGAGAAATATCGTCTCGACATTGAAAAATGTACGGCAGGAGTTAAAAAGTAATATCCCCTATCTGCAGAAACTGTTTGCTGAACAGATGGATAAAACCGTGACAGAGGCGAAAGGGGAGTTTGAAACTTACCTGCAGAACAAGATGAACAGCATTGCACTTGCAGCAATTTCAGAACAGATGAAGCAGGAGGAAATCAGTTTAAACAGAAACATGATACCGGAACTGGAAGTACAGGAGGGCGGGGAAGAGGCAGGGGAGATGGAAGCGGGAATGCAGATGAACATGTAAGGCAGTACTTATTTTAGAAATGAAATGGGTGCTGTCTTTTTTTATGGAAAAAGAAAGGAGACAGATTTGATGTCGGGATTTTTTTGCAACAGTCCAAGACTGCAGTTATTAGAACGGCAGATGCGCCAGCCACCGGGATATCGTCCCAGAGGGCAGGGGTGGATGTTTGACATGGAAGAGTGGAAAAGCAGGGGAAATTATTCGGAGATTGTGGACTGTGTCATCAGCCGGATGCAGATGGAACACTTAAAGAAAAGGATACAGGAGGTATTTGGAAACGCAGAAAAGGAACTGATTTTTTATGACAGCAGGCACAGAAACGATTTTTCTTCCCTGCTGCTTGGCAGACGGAAAAAGAACCTGTGCGGATTTCCGAATTATGCCGCCGCAGTATTTCTTCTGTCTGCAGATGAAAACCTGTGGGAGAAAGTTTCTAAGCAGGTGCTGGATACGGGGATTTATTTTGACCGCATCCGGCTTGGCAGCGTTACGCTGGAACAATATATCCTGTTCCATGCGGCAAGGGATGTGTATCTGGGGACAAAGCATATCCGGCTGTCGGAGCTGACCGACAGGGAATTGATACCGGATGAAATCTTAAGGCTCATCGTCAATGCATTCGTGATGGAAAGGTATGGGGTGGACATCGTAGAACGGGAGGTGTGGAATGAAGATTAGAGCAAAAAATGGGGGACAGACTGTAGATATAACTCTGCCGGCAACGGACATGGACATGCAGTATTGCATGAAATGTATCGGGATAGAAGATATTGTACCGGTATGCTGTATCAGTGAGGTGTGGGATGAACCGTCCTATTTTGGGTTCCTGAAAGGCCAGACCGTCAACATGGACGAACTTAATTTCTTTGCCAGAAGGCTGGATGGAATGACGGAATATGAAAAAAGAGTGGTGGGTGTCTACAGCAGTGAGACAGGCATGCGGGAAATGAAACAACTGATTAACCTGACTTACAGCCTGCAGGGACTGTCCCTGATTACAGACTTGACGGACGGAAACCGTGTCGGGCTGAGGCTTTATCTGGACCGGCATCTTGCAATCTCAGAAGAAGAAAAGAGCAGAATGGATTTTAACGCATATGCACAGAAGATTTTTTCAGAAGGAAAATGTAAGTTCCTGCCACATGGGATACTGGTAGATCAGGGATTCCACATGGAGGAGGTCTATAACGGAAAAACCTTTCCAGAATACATCGACAGACCGGATGAAACCGTGGCAGTTTTATCTCTTGGAAATGAGGCAGGGGATAAGGAGTACCTTTATCTGCCAACGGACATCAGTGCCATGGATAAGGTAAAGAAAAGATTAAACATCGCAGCTTTTGCCGAAGGAATTGTGAACGGGATAGAAAATATCCGGCTGCCGGAAAGCATCCTTCCTTCCCCGGAAGATATGTGTATGTTTCTGCAGGGGGATGTCCGGAAACTGACTCTTTTTAATGAGATGTGCCAGACCGTCAGCCGTTTTGATGAAGCAAAAATGGACCAGCTTGCAATGGCGGCAGGATTTGTGGGGACAAGTGAATTTACCGATATCACTTACATCGCAAAGAATCTGGATGAATTTGAAATACATCCGCAGATACATACGGATAAAGAGTATGGGGAATTTTTGGTTAAAGAGGCTGGGATATTTGAAATTGATGAACTTCTCCTGCCGTATATTGATTATGCCGGGGTTGCCCGTGATAAAAGACAGGCAGCGATGACAGACAGCGGATTTATTTCCGAAGGCTTTGTTGGCACGCAGCGGGCAATCCATGAGTATCAGGAATATCAGGGAGAGTTTGCCGATCCGCTTGAAAAAAACGGGATACCCTGTGAAACGTTCTGTCTTTACAATTCGCTGATAGGGATGATGTATCAGAATGGAGAGGAGCAGGAAACGCTGTACCGGAGTGAACTGGCAGATTATGAGGAACAAATCCAGAAAGCCATCCTCAAAGAAAGGCATGTGGAAGAAGAACCGAGGGGACTTATGCATTATTTTGACGGGAACAGACAGGTGGCTGCAAAAGTGATTAGTGCATTCCCCAAAGTGCAGAACATCCGGGGAGAACTGTTCGGAGTTCTGGAATGCAGTATCTGCCAGCCGCTGACACAAAATGAAATCTATGAACTGAAAAATTACTGGGACGGACAGATGAGTGACGGCTGGGGAGAAGGCTTTGAACAAAGACCAATCTATACGCAGGAGGGAGAACTGTATGTCAGTTTCTGGACACAGGAAAGACACTGGGGCGTCATGACGGAGGAAGAACTGGACAGAATCTGGAACCATGGCATGACGCAGACCCTGTAAAAAAATAATATTCTGCTGGATATGTGCTGGTGTATGTAGTATTGTGTGTCCCAAAGAAAACAAGGAGGCAAACAGATGAAATTGGATGATACAGTCATGGTGCAGTTTTTTGGGGAGCTTATCGAATCATACCGCCAGCAGATCATGGATCAGGAAGAGGCAAGGGAACTTTCAAAGAAGGAAAAAAAGTTCCTGGCAGACTTAAGAAAAGAACTGGAGCTGCCAAACCCGCAAGCGTACAGGATGGTGACAGAACTTTTTGGATGCATGTTAGACATCAGCCAGATTAAACAGGAACAGCTTTATATACAGGGAATAAAGGATGGAATACGAATCCGAAAACTGGTAAAAGAAATCGAGGAAGGTGAGGAATGTTAAGAAGGGAACAGATAGAACGGCTGAAGGAAAGATATCCTGCGGGTACCGTGGTCAGGCTGGGGCAGATGGAAGGGGAACACCAGATGCCGTCCGGCATGGAGGGAAAAGTAATTGATGTGGATGATATCGGACAAATTCATGTGGAATGGGAAAATGGAAGCACGCTGGCTCTGAATGTGGAAGAGGATGACTTTACTGTCGTACCGCAGAAGGAAACCCTGTCCGAAAAGAAATGCAGGGAGTTTTTAGGGAAAGTAAATGAGATATTAAAAGAAACAGATTTCTATCGGCTGAATGTGTCATGCAATGGAGGGGATACCGCCTATGCTGCCCAAAAGCTGCTTGCCATGCATCAGGCATTTGAAACCGTGTACGGGGAAGGATATGTGGATGAGGAGTATGGGATGGTGATGATGCCGGCGGTGGTCTGCGGAAGGGATTCCGGCATACGCACGCTGGCACTTGTCACGCTTGATCTGGAGTCTTCCGGGGAACACTTCGGAACGATTTTCATGACCCCGGGCGGCATGATGGAGCAGGGAAGCAGCTCTTTGAGTGAAAAACAGAAACAGGCACTGGCAGAGTATTATATCCCATATGACTACTGGTACACACCGCTTGTGGAAAGGGACCACCATGTGGATTTTACACAGATGCCGGAGGAGGTGGCAGACATCCGCAGGATGGTGGATGAACTGCTGGTGCAGGGGGAGGCTTTCCATATGAATGAACCAAAATAGGAGGAAAAAAATTTGAACAGCATCATAAGCTGGGTTGGCGGCAAGAAAGCACTGCGCGACCTGATCTATCTGCGCATGCCGAAAAACTATAACCGCTACATAGAAGTATTTGGCGGTGGCGGCTGGGTTTTATTCGGGAAACCGCCGGATAAATGCATGGAGGTTTACAATGATTTTAATTCAAATCTTGCAAACCTCTTTTATTGTGTCAAGGAAAGGCCAATGGCACTGCTTCGGGAACTGTCCTTCCTGCCGCTCAACTCCAGAGATGAATTTACAACACTGCGGAAATTTCTGACCATGGAAGAATTTAAGAGTGAACATCTTGCAGAAGAATTAGAGATTGCAACACACTTCTTGAAAGAACCAGAGGCGACAGAAATCCGTGACATTCTCATGGAGCGTGCCGCAGTAGGGGATGTAAAAAGGGCAGCGGCATTTTATAAGATCATCCGTTACAGCTATGGAAGCGGATGCACCTCTTATGGCTGCCAGCCTTTTGACATACGCAAAACTTTTACCATCATCTGGGAGGCAAACCGCAGGCTGAAGGATACCGTGATCGAGAATAAGGATTTTGAGGCACTCATCCGTCAATATGACAGACCGAATGCCTTTTTTTATTGCGATCCGCCGTATTTTGAAACCGAGGGACACTATGAGGTGGTGTTCCGTAAGGAAGATCATGTGAGGCTCAGGGATACCTTAAAAGGCATACAGGGAAAGTTCATGGTTTCCTATAACGACTGTGCCTATATCCGTGAGCTGTATCAGGACTTTCAGATTGAAGCGGTGACAAGGATCAATAACCTTGCACAGAGGTATGACAACGGAAGTGAGTTCCCGGAAGTGCTGATCGCCAACTATGACATGGAGGAAAGGAAAAAAAGCATGCCGATGCAGATGAACCTGTTTGAACTGTACGGGGAACAGAAAACGGTTCGGTGGAAGGGAAAGGAGACAGAGGAAGAGCCACAGGACACATAAAAAAAGAAAGAAGGAGGAAAACATGCTTCAGTTAGTAGAAATGGAAGGAAAGATGACGGAAAACGGGTGTATTGAGATTCCCGCAGTGGTGTTAGAGCAGGCTGGTATCTGTACCGGTGACACCGTGAAACTTGTGTATATGGCAGAGGACGGGGAACTTAAGAACACGGCAAAGGAGTTCCTGCTTGCAAGGGCAGGACAGGATGTGGCAGAGGAACTGGCAAAGGAGGAAAACATTGCGTTCCAGATACCGGAAGAATTATTAAGGGATGCCGGAATCCCGATGGACGCAGACCTTGACATTGTGTGTCAGGAAGGACGCATTATCATCCTGCCGTCAGAACTTGTGCAGGGGACGGAAGTGCCGGAGGAACTGCTTGCCATCTGCAGGGAGCTTGGCATCACGGAGGATAAGGTAAACATCATCTTGCGGACCACAGAGGAGGGAACGGATGAAAAAACCGGTGTATAAGCTGTTAGACGAAAAAGGACGCATCCTGATCCCGAAAGAATTCCGCCAGATGGCAGAGCTTGAGAGCGGGGATATCGTAAAGCTGTCCGTGAGCAGTGGAAAAATCATGGTATCCAAAGTAGATATCGTGGAGATGGGGAGTCAGGACCCGCAGGCAGTGGAAGCCTATGTAAATGCGGCGGTAAAACATATGAGTCCGGCAAAACAGGTGGCACTCGCGGCAAGGATTCTGAAATTCGCACAGCAGGAGGGAGGTACGGATTGTTAAGGAATAAGTACAGGGCATTTGAAATCAGGGACGATCAGGTCAGCCAGACGCTGGTGGACGGGAATCTCTGCTCCATTGCAGAATTTATCCGGCATTGCGATGAGGGAAGCATCATCACCCTGCACACCATGGAGGGCGAGCCGTTTTTGATCGGACTCTCCAAGATGTTTGTATTCTGCGGGGACAAGGCATTCTTAGACAGGCAGTTGATCCCTTACCTGCGCAGCATGGGTGGGGAAAGCGTATGAAAAGGATTTATGTTCAGAACGGGATCGTATTTTTTTATGGGAATCCGGCTGGCTATCTGGGAGACGGGAAAGCAGTCATTGACTGCATGTTCCAGAAAGAGGAGCTGGTTTCATTTGTGAAGGAACAGTTTTTGGTGGAACCCGTATTCCGGGAGGGTGTGTATGACCGGCTGTCGGAGGGAGGTGGTGTCAAAGAGACAGCGGAGGTCAGCATTGGGGAAGGGAGGAGGCTTAGAATCTATCAACTGGGACAGGACAGTCCGATCATGATGCGGTTTATCAGTCTGGCAGAGAGAAAAAAGAGAGGGTATGACAGGCCGCGTAGGGAGGAATATGTCAGAGTCTATGAGGGGGAGATAGAAAACTATAGTCTGGAGGAAGTCTGGGAAAAATACGGACGAAGAGTACCGGAAGGGTTTCAGGGACATGCATTGTCCATTTCGGATGTGATCGAGTTTGCGGATGGGGAAAACAGCCGCTTTTTCTACATCGAACCATCCGGGTATGAGGAAATCAGATTTTAACAAGGAGGAGCATTATGCCAAAGGCAAAAACTGCCCAGAGCCGGGCAGAAACCACAGAACAGCAGGCACCATCCGGAGCAGGGAACAAAGAAAACTCCCCACTCCAGTTTGATGTGCGCATCCAGTCCATCCGGCCGGGGGAAAGCATCAAGGGAACAGCATCCGTAAACATCAACGGGGCATTTGCAATCCGGGGTGTCAAGATTATTGAGGGAAGCAATGGACTGTTTGTTTCCATGCCAAGCTATAAGGCTGGGAATGAGTACAAGGACATCTGTTTTCCTATCACGCAGGAATGCAGAAAACAGCTCCATGAAGCAGTCATCGGAGCTTATGAGCAGGCAATTTCGCAGGGGCAGGATACGGTAGCAAAGCATCATGGGATGCAGGCACCGGAAGGACAGCCGATGGAGATGGCAGGAATGTAACCGGATAAAACCAGAGAACATAGAGCGGACCGCACAGAAATGGTTCAGCAGATCATTAGAAAAAATTGGAGGAAAAAAATATGAGAAATATGATGAAAAAAGCAGCACAGAATGTAAAGGCAGTTGCCGTGAGAGCAGGAATGTTAATGAAGGATACCAAGGGCGAGAACTACGTGGATACGGCGGTCAAAATCCTGATCGCAGTCGTTCTCGGCGCACTGCTCTTGGCAGGTCTTTATGCACTCTTCGGGGATGTGGTGATGCCTACCCTTACACAGAGGATTCAGGACATGTTCAACTACGCAGGATAAGGAACACCGGTCCAAAACAGGGAAACAGGAAAAATAACAGAAGGATATGGAGGAAAACAGATGCCTAGAAGAGCAAACACACAGACACAGCAGGAAGCAGTACAGGAAAATGCCGCAGTGCAGGCAAATGCAGGGGCAGACATGCAGATGGAGGCTGCCATCACAAAAACACAGCCGGAAAAGGGTGTCCTTGCCCTTGCCGATGTAAAGATCGGGGATTTCATGACGATCCGAAATGTCAGAATCAAGGAAGATGACTACGGGCTGACCGTTGCCATGCCGAAAACAAAGACAGGGGCAAATGAACAGTACAAGGATGCGGTGTTCTTTGCCGACAGGGGAATCAAGGAAAAATTTGACCAGACGGTACAGAAAGCGTATGAAACTTTTATGCACCAGCAGACGGATCTGGACGAGGAACCGGAGGAGGCAGAGGAGCTGGAACAGGAAGAAGGCGGCATGAACATGGGAATGTAGCATGATCAGGCTGGCTTTCTTTTTTTCTGCTCTGTTTTTGGCGGCGGTCATGGATATGAGGACAAGGACCATCCCGGACTGTCTGGTCGTTCTGGTGGCACTTACCAGCATGCTGCCACCGGAACAGCCAAATCTTTTGGGAGTTTTTGCAGGACTTCCGCTGCTCCTTGCAGGCATTACCATAGGAGGAATCGGCGGAGGGGATGTGAAACTCATGGGGGTATGCGGCCTGGTTCTTGGAGCGAGCCAAGCGTTTACGGGACTGTTCCTTGCATTGTGCCTGCTGGTGCTGTGGCATGCGGCAGGGGGCATGGGCAGGAAAAAGAACAGAAAGAAACAAAAAGAGGAGAAGGAACAGGAACAGGCATACCCGCTTGTTCCGTTTCTTTTTGCAGGAATGCTGATTGGTATCTGGATAGGAGGTTAAAGAATTGAAAAAGAAATTATTACTGGCAGGGATTATGGCACTGCTTGCAGGAACTGTCGTGGCAGCAAGAAAGAAAAAATATACGGAGACATCGAGATAGGAGGAGAAGAGAATCATGAAACTGTTAAAAAACCGTACTGTTCTTGGGGTACTCTGCATTGTAGTGTCCCTGCTCATCTGTTTTGCAGTGACACCGCTTGTCAATGCCGGACTGTCCCAAAAGACCACAATCGTGCGTTTTGTAAAGGACGTTAAGGCAGGCGAAGAGATCAAAAAAGGAATGCTGCAGGAAGTCGAGGTGGGAGGTTACAACCTGCCCGAAAATGTGTTAAGGAGCATCACGGAGGCGGAAGGAAAATATCTGACCGCGGATGTTTATGCAGGGGATTATATCGTAGCAGAAAAAGTAGCGGACGAGCCGGCTGCAGAAAATAAATACCTTTACAACTTAAACGGGGAGAAACAGGCAATCTCCATCACCATCAGTTCTTTTGCGGAAGGACTCTCCGGCAAATTAAAGAGCGGGGATATTGTGTCGGTCATCGCACCGGATTACCTGGGCAGTGGGGAGACAGTGATCCCGGCAGAATTAAAATATGTGGAGGTCATCGCAGTGACGGCAAAGTCCGGCTATGATGCTAATACACAGGAGCAGGAAGAGGAGAAGGAGCTTCCGTCCACCGTCACGGTGTTAGTCAGACCGGAGCAGAGCAGACTGCTGGCAAGGCTGGAAGCAGAGGGAGAAATCCATCTGTCACTGGTATACAGGGGAGACAGCCAGAAAGCTGCACAGTTCATTGAAGCACAGGATCTGGTGCTGGAGGAGCTTCTGGAAGAAACCACAGAGGAAGAAGAGGTATCTGTTGTAAAAAATGAGGTGCCGAGGACAGGAGGGGAAGCGGATGCAGTGACGGCAGAAGAAACCTCGGCAGACGAGAAAAATGATACGGATATGGAGGAATAGTGTTTGAATTTCATGAAAAATTCTTTGTTCCAGAGAAATTTGGAGCAGGAAAGGGAAGAAGAGATGCCGGAAGAGGGAGGCGTGCTTGCCGTGTGGGGCAGCCCTTCCTCCGGCAAGACGGTGGTGTCTGTGAAACTGGCAGAGCATCTGGCAAAGAAAAAGAGAAATGTCATTTTAATCCTTGCGGATATGATCACTCCGCCGCTGCCTTACTTATGCGCACCGTCAGACATTGAACAGGAAAGGTCGTTGGGGAGCATTCTTGCCGCATCCCATGTGACGGAAAACCTCATCAAGAAGAACTGCATGTTCTACCGGAAGAATGATTATCTTTCCATGGTCGGGATGTTAAAGGGGGAGAATGTGTTCACCTATCCGCCCTATGAAAAAGAGCAGGCGGCAGAACTGCTCCAGCTTGCAGCACAGATCGCACCGTATGTCATCGTGGACTGCACCAGCAATATCGCATCGGATATCCTGTCGGCGGTCGCATTGATGGAGGCAGATACGGTGTTAAGGCTGGCAGGGTGTGACTTAAAATCCATCAGTTACTTATCCTCCCAGCTTCCACTGCTATCAGACCACAAATGGGATGCCGACAAGCAGTTGAAGGCCGTGTCCAATATCAGACAGCAGGAGGCAAGCAGCCACATGGAACAAATCCTTGGCAGTGTGTCGTTCCAGATTCCGCACAGCAGTGAGGTGGAAGCACAGTTTTTAGAAGGGGAACTGCTTGGGGAACTCGGCCTGAAGGAGAGCCGGGCATTCCGCAGGGAGATAGAGAAAATCAGCAGGGAGGTATTCGGGGTATGAAAAATAACCAGAATCTGTTCTTTTCCCCGGAGGAAAAGGGAAGGGCATTTTCGGATGTCTTAAAAGAGGTGCAGGAGTATATCTCCAGCAAATATTCCACGCTCATGGTGGAAGGCGGGAGCGAGGAAGTAAAACAGCAGGTCAAGCGGTACATTACAAAGTACATCTGTGACTACCGTATCACGGTAAAGGGAAAAACACAGGAACAGTTGATCGATGACCTTTACACGGAAATGGCAGAGTTTTCCTTCCTCACCAAGTACATTTTTGGAACAGGGATAGAGGAAATCGATATCAATTCCTGGCGGGATATCGAGATACAGTACAATGACGGCAGGTGTGAAAAGCTGGAGGAACACTTCGAGTCCCCGGAGCATGCGGTCAATGTCATAAGGCGCATGCTCCATGTGTCGGGCATGGTGTTGGACAATGCCTCCCCTGCGGTGTTAGGACATCTGAGCAAGAATATCCGAATCGCCGTGTTAAAGACGCCGCTCGTGGATGAAGATGTGGGGATTGCAGCATCCATCCGTATTGTCAATCCGCAGAGCCTGAAAAAGGAAAACTTTGTGGATGGCGGCACCGCAACGGGGGAAATGCTGGACTTTCTGGCAGAGTGTCTGCGTTATGGCATCAGCATCTGTGTCGCAGGAGCCACCAGTTCCGGTAAGACCACACTTGCAGGCTGGCTGCTTACCACCATACCGGATGGAAAGCGTATCTTTACCATCGAAAACGGCAGCCGTGAGCTGGCACTCGTAAGGGAAAAGGATGGAAAAGTGACCAACAGTGTCATCCATACGCTGACCAGATACAGCGAAAATGAAAAGCAGAACATTGATCAGGACATGCTCCTTGATATGGCACTGCGTTTTAACCCGGAGATCATCTGTGTCGGGGAGATGCGTAGTTCGGAGGCGTACACGGCACAGGAATCGGCAAGAACCGGACACACGGTGCTTACCACGATCCACAGCAACAGTTGTGAATCCACTTACAGCCGAATGAGGACACTGTGCAAGAGAAAATATGACATGGATGACGAGGTGTTGATGGACCTTGTAACGGAGGCATTCCCTATCGTGGTGTTCACCAAGCAGCTTGAGAACCGCAAGAGGAAACTCATGGAAATCATGGAGTGTGAGATCACGGCAGACGGAAAGCGGAAGTTCAACCCGCTGTACCGCTATGAGATCACCGAAAACCGGATGGAAGGGGACCGCTTTATCATTAACGGCACGCATAAGAAGGTGTGCGGAATTTCCGAGAGTCTCAAAAAGAGATTTTTGGAAAACGGCATGCCAAAAGATGTGCTGGAAAGAATTGAAAAAGGAGGGAAGAAAGTATGCTGACATTACAGGTCATTGCCTGCATCGGGATCATTACAGGGGCATTCCTGCTGTTCCAAATCGGGTTAAATGACTTTACGGGGAACATTTTCCACAGGCTTTTGGACGCACCGAAAGGAATCCGTGAGGAGATACTGGAGGAAACCAAGCGCAGGAAAAAATCCTATTTCCGAAGGGAAATCGAGGAAGTACAGGCAATTTTGAAAACAACGGACAGGGAGGAGCTGTTCCCGCTTTTATGCACGGCATCCCTCCTGATGTTTGCCGCAGGAGCAGCCATTGCCGTCATGATCGGAAATGTTTTTTTAATTCCGGTGCTGGCGTGCGGATTTTTATTTCTGCCGTTCTGGTACATCAGGCTGACCGCATCCCATTTCAAAAAGGATGTGTCATCGGAACTGGAAACCGCACTGTCCATTATTACAACGGCATACCTGCGAAGTGAGGACATCCTTACTTCGGTGGAGGAAAACCTCGAATATTTAAATCCGCCGGTCAAGACCGTGTTTGCAGATTTTGTGTCAAGAATCCGCCTCATAGATCCAGACCTTGAAGCAGCCTTGGAGGAGCTTAAGGGAAAGATTGAAAATGATGTGTTCATGGAGTGGGTGGATGCCTTAAAGTCCTGCCTGTATGACAGGTCACTAAAGACAACGCTGACACCGATCGTGGCGAAACTGTCGGACATGCGCATCGTGAATGCAGAGCTGGAATATCTGGTATTTGAACCCAGAAAGGAATTTATCACAATGGTGGTGTTGGCAGTGGGGAATATCCCGCTGTTATATTTCCTGAACCAGTCCTGGTACGATACGCTCATGCATACCATCCCCGGACAGATTATGCTGGCGGTTACCGGCACAATTATTTTTGTTTCCACGGCATGCGTCATAAAACTGACAAAGCCGATTGAATACCGGACATAAGGGGGGAGGGATAAATTGAAAATCGTACTGATAATTGTATTCATCCTGACGGCATGCGGACTGTTCCTTCTGCTGTCGGGCATCTTAAAGCTGCCGACACTGCGGACCGGCAGGGCGATGATGCAGTCAGGGAAGAAAGAAAAGAAACTGCAGAAAACACTGGATGCGTTCTACATGGACGGGGCGGCATACTTAGGAAAATACATCGGGATGAATGCCTACAAAAAAAGCAGGATGCAGAATGTCCTTAATGCGGCAGGACTTAAGATGACACCGGAAACCTATATGGCGTATGCCTATCTGAAGGCAGGGAGCATTTTTCTCCTGATCCTTCCGGCACTGCATGTATTTCCGCTGCTTGCCATCCTGCTCGTGCTTTTAGGAGTCATGGTCTACTATAAGGAGACAAGAAAAGCAGAAGAGCTGGTAAGGGAGAAAAGGGAGCAGATCGAGGGGGAGCTGTACCGTTTTGTTTCCACCATCACACAGGAGCTGAAAAACAGCAGGGATGTACTTTCCATGCTGGAGCATTATAAGGAAAATGCCGGGGAGATGTTCCAGCAGGAACTGGACATTGTGTGTGCAGACATGCGCTCCAGCAGCTATGAGGCAGCACTCACCCGTTTCGAGGCAAGGCTCAATTCCCCGCAGCTCTCCGATGTGGTCCGCGGACTGATCGGTGTGTTAAGAGGAGATGACGGTGCAGTGTATTTCCAGATGCTCACACACGACTTCAAGCAGGCAGAACTGCAGAGGTTAAAGGCAAAGGCGGCAAAAATCCCGCCGAAAATCCGTGTCTTTTCTTTTGCCATGCTCTTATGTTTCCTTGCAACCTATTTTGCCATCATCGGCTATGAGATCATAAAGTCCATGGGGACACTGTTCTGATAAAAGCGCAGGAAGGAGAAAAAATGAAACGGATCTATAAAATCATGAGGGACAAAAAGGGGGAGGGATATATCGATGCGGCAGTCGTTGTATTCTGCGTGATGTTTGTCATTGCCCTTGGCGTCAGGATATTCCCGGTTTTTATCACGAAGATACAGCTTGACAATTTTGCAGACGAGCTGGTGAGGGAGGCAGAGGTCAGCGGCAGGGTTGGAAGTGAGACGACCGCAAGGCAGAGAACCTTGGAGGAAAAAACAGGGATACATCCAGCCGTAAGCTGGTCTGGGACCGGAAAAATCCAGTTGAATGAAGAGGTGACGGTAACACTGACGTTACAGAAAGACCTCGGACTTTTTGGAAAATTAAGGTCGTTCCCGGTAACCATAAGGGCGAGGGCATCGGGAAAGAGTGAGGTGTATTGGAAATGAGAAAATGCTATCAGAGTTTCAAGAGACTTCTGACAGGGCAGGAGGGAAGCATGGCCCCGGCTGCTGTGGCGGCAGCGATAGCCATGCTCCTTATCATCCTTGGAGTTTCCGAATACATGCGCCTTGTCATCAGGGCAGCCGGGATTAGGGATGCCATGGAATCTGCCGTGGTTTCCGTGGTAAATGACAATTACAATGAAGTTTATCATGGCGTCAGGGAAGGATATGCCGCAGGATATGAGCCGGACGATACGGGATTTGCGGCATCCGTGGACCATGGGGATATCTATGGCAGGATGTGTTTTCTGCTTGGACTGGAAGAGGATGGGAACAGTTATGTCCGCTATAACAACAGCGGCGAACTGGAGTACAGGCTCAAAAATCTTTCCGTGGACATCCACAACACGGCTCTGGCATCGCCGGGAGGCACTTATTATGCGGATGCAGAGGTCACGATGGAAGTGCCTGTGCGTTTCGCAGGAAAAATCTTATCGAATATGTCGGTCAGACTGAAGGTAAGGGCAGCCTACCGGGAGAAATTTTAGTAACATGTTACAGATATCGTAAGACTTATTACATTTCCATAGACTTTCCAGACGTTCTATGGTAGCGTGTGAACTACGAAAATCAATCAATCAAAAAAGCATAAGGAGGGAATGCCATGAAAGATAAGACAAAAAAGTGGCTGGCAGTCGCAGGACTTCTGGCAGTGTGTGCAGTGCTTGTGTTCGGAATCAGCAGGGCGCTCTACCATGAGCCGGACAGGGAGGCACAGGCCGTGGAGAGAGAATCGGAGGAGACAGAACTTTTTGTGGAGACAGAAACACCGGAACCGGCTCCGGCAGAAAGCACAGAAGCAGAGACGGAAGAGCTGCTTGTAATCGAGACGGAGACAGGAACTTTTGTAAATGACAGGGAGCAGGAAATTCAGGAAACCCCGGAGAAAACAGAAGAGGAAAAACCAAGTGAGCCGCCTGCACTGTCTGAGGGAACCGCCACGGACCAGCCGGATACACCGCCGTCCTACGAGGAGGAAAAACAGGAGGAACCGGCTCCGACAGAGAACCAGATGCCAAAGACAGGTGATATAAAAGATGGAATGATGTATGTGGAAGGATTTGGCTGGGTTCCATATGAAGGTGGAGGAGGAGAAGGAATCTATGCAGATGACATGTATGAAAATGGCAATAAGATCGGAATCATGGATTAAATAAACAGAATGTAAAGGAAAGGCACAGCAGAAATGTTGTGCTTTTTTTGTGGGCAGATACGGGCAGTGTGCCATATCTGCCCACTGTGTTTAAAGGAGAAATGCATGAAATATATCAAACAGAAAATCCTGCTGTTTGTGCTTTTGCTTGCCATGGCGATGCCGGCATCGGTTTATGCAGCCGGGGAAGGGAACATCGACAATGGCGGTGGAGGTATGGGAGCAGGAACGGGAACTAATTTTTGGAGCAGCCATGATGAGGGGGTGCGTGTAACAGTAGTCAGAACCAGTGACGGAAGTGTTGCATCCAAATCCATAGACCTCACAAACAAGCAGCCAAATAACATCGTGGTGCAGTTTGGAAAAGTATCTAAGACAGCGTATAAAAATGGAACGGCTTTGATGGTAAAAACAAGTGCGTATGAATACATCAATCCTGCACAGTCCCTGCCACAGATTATCAGCACTTCAAGAGGAGGGGCAAACCTTGCAGCCATTAAAAAGTACTTTACGGACGAGCAGGTGATCAGAGCCATTGCAGGGTATGTCGGCATGGATTTCCAGACGCTGACAAATGGAGAGTACAAGCTGTTATTAGAGCCGATCGCATATGTGACGTTTGAGGGAGTCCGGACTGCGTTTACCGCAACGGAAGCGGCAAAATACAATCAGTTAAGGGGTGGCCTGTTGCGAAAAAAAATGCCCTCCCTTTCCCATAAAAACCTTCCGCTTGCCATGTTTTTGGAAACATCGGATTTAGGGTATCCGGCGTGGAGCGGCTCTAAGACAGAGAAAGCAAATGATGAGGATATCATCCGCGCATTAGGACTTGGCATCGTGCGGTTTAATGAGGTGGTCACACCGGAAGTCATCGAAGCGGACTATGAATACCGTGTGGATACGGATGTGATCACAGCGGTCACGGTCAGTGGAGGACAGAGCGATCCAGACAACTCCGTCACCGTGACATTTTCTATCCTGGGAAGAAGCTACAAGGTTGAAAATGTGTATTACCCGGAGGACGGACAGCAGCTCGTGTGGGTAAAATGGCATACCCCGTCCACGGAACAGCACATCACGATTAGCGTGACCGCCAGCGGAGGCAGTGCATCCGTGAGCCGGGGAACCATCACGGCGAACATTGTGGATCTGGATGACAATCCACCGCCAAATCCTGTTGCAGATGACAGAAATGACAGCTACCGGAAAGAAAATGCTGTGATGCCTGTAAACCCAGAAAAGACACAGGCGGCATGGAGTGTCTGGAAAGCCAAGTGGAAGGAAAAATGGGTATGGCACAGTGACTGGAACTGGGAGTCAGAGGACCATTCGGCAAGCTGTGAGGCAGGATGTACACAGAGCCATGGATACTGGCAGGATGATGGCGAGTATGTGGATGAAGGCTGGTGGGAATTTGAAGAGAAACATTATTCGGCATCCCTGACCGCGGATATGCATCTGGTCACGGATGAGAAGGCACCGACCGCGGACGGCATGGTTACCAAAAGTGGGTATGGTGTGAATGTTTCCCTGAGTGCAAGGGCATCGAGCAGCCAGACATCCGCAACAACAGCACCGCAGACGGCAGTCAGTTATTTCCCGGAATTTTACTATGAAACCTACTGGCGGCTTTTAGAGAGAACTAGAAATGGATACAGTGCGGTCTTTGAATTTAAGAATAATGAGTATTCCACTTATTACCGGAGGACACATTTCACACCGGTCTGGATGCCGGACGGGGAGTACCGGGTATACACGTACCTGCTCGACTGCTGGACACCGGATGGAATGCTTTCCGTGAACCTGTCAAACGCTGTGCAGATATCTGGAAGCCTGTGGGATGACTGGCATATCGCACCGCAGAATGTGAGGTAGGAAACCGATGGGATATGAGAGAATCCAAAAGCCGGAAGGACTGCTGTACCATTACACCAGAAAAGAAAATCTGGAATCCATCTTAAGGGATGGAAGGATACGGAAATTTTGTGACCGGGAAACATGGTTCACGAAATCCCTTGCAGATACGCTGCGGCTTATGTCACTCACGGTGATGCAGGAGGGAGCAGCTTATTATGATGCGAGCGGCAGGCTGCAGCGTTACCCGGCATTTGTACCGGAGGATTATGTAGTTTTAGAACTTACCCCGCGCTACCAGAGCGGGGAATGGGTGATCTGGAATCAGGAACTTCCACCCAATGCCCCGGAGTCCGTAAGGGAGCTTGCGGAAGAGTTCAGCCACTTAAAACTCGGATACCGTGGAGATTTAAAGTTCTGGGAGAATCCTGTCATTTATGAGATGACAGACCTTTTGGAAGAACCGGACCAGACCAGTGAAATGAAAATACAGTAAAAAAACAGAAAAAAGGAAAGGAAGATCAGATGAAGAAAAAGAAATGGATGATGATGGCAGTGATGGTGCTTGCACTTACGATGATGTTTGGAACTACAGTATATGCGTCAGGGAAAGGGGATGTGGCAGGCGCAATCGAGGGTACATGGCAGGATGCCTCCGCACAGATCAAGACAGTAGTCAATAAGGTGGTGTTTCCGGCAATCGACCTGATACTTGCCGTATTCTTCTTTGCAAAGCTGGGTACGGCATACTTCGATTACCGAAAACACGGACAGTTTGAATGGGCGGCACCCGCAATCCTGTTTGCGTGTCTGGTATTCACGCTGACTGCACCGACCTATATCTGGAAAATCCTTGGCATATAGGGGATGGTGAGAAAGAAGGTGTCAGATGTTTATATTTGATTTTGTTGCGGAAACCGTACTAGACCAGATCATCGACTGGCTGTATGGGAAGATCGTTGGATTTCTCAATGATTTTTTTGCAATGATGAACAATATGGGGGTGGAATTGTTTGACCTGTCGTGGGTGAATGCAATTACCACTTTTTTTGGATGGCTTGGCTGGGCACTGTTTGTGGTAGGGCTGGTGGTCGGAGCTTTTGAATGTGCCATAGAGTATCAGGGAGGAAGGGGCAGTGTCAAGGATACTGCCTTAAACTATGTCAAGGGATTTATGGCGGTCAGCCTGTTTTCCATTCTTCCGGTCAACTTATATTCCTTAAGTGTGTCGCTGCAGAGTTCCTTCGGATCGGCATTATCCGGCATTACAGATGCGGAAAGCATCGGGATGACCGCACAGCAGGTGCTTATGTCAGCCGCCATGCCGGGAGTGGGGAATCCGATCCTGCAGATATTCTGTGCCGTGATGATGGGGTATGCCGTGATAAAAGTGTTCTTCGGAAACCTGAAAAGGGGAGGCATCCTGCTCATACAGATCGCAGTTGGAAGCCTTTATATGTTTTCTGTTCCGAGAGGATATATTGACGGTTTTACCCAGTGGTGCAAGCAGGTCATTGGAATCTGTCTCACCGCGTTCCTGCAGTCCACCATGCTCACGGCAGGACTCATGATCTTCAAGGACCACCCGCTGCTTGGTCTGGGTGTCATGCTTTCCTCCACGGAGGTGCCGAGGATTGCCGGACAGTTCGGACTGGACACCAGCACAAAGGCAAACCTGATGAGCGGAGTCTATGCAGCGCAGACAGCCATCAACATTTCAAAAACGGTTGTCAAGGCAGTGGCAGCATAAGGCGGTGGAAAGATGGAGAAAAAGCTGGGGAGTCTGTTCGATGGGATCGGGGGATTTCCATTGGCGGCAAAAAGAAATGGCATACGGCCTGTGTGGGCGAGTGAGATAGAAAAGTTTCCCATGGCAGTTACCATGTACCGGTTCCCGGAGATGAAACACATGGGAGACATTACAAAACTGCATGGGGAGAACCTCCCTGTCGTGGATGTGATAGCCGGGGGTTCACCATGTCAGGACTTATCCATTGCCGGGAGACGCGCAGGACTTGCGGGGATGCGTTCCGGTCTCTTTTTAGAGCAGGTACGCATCATAAAAGAAATGCGCAGGCAGGAGGAAAGGAGGAAAAACAGCAGTGGAAGGAGAGCAGATGTCCCTGTTCGACCTCGGTATATGGTCTGGGAAAATGTGCCGGGAGCCTTCTCAAGCGGAGAACCAAAAGGAGCAGATTTTAAGAGAGTCCTCGAAGAAGTCTGTGGTATATCGGAGGAGTCCGTATCTTTACCTGGACCGCCGGACGGGGCATGGACTCCTGCCGGGATTATTCTGGGACAGGAATTCTCTGTTGCTTGGAGGGTACTGGACGCTCAATTTTGGGGAGTCCCCCAGAGACGCCGAAGAATCTTCCTTGTCGCAGATTTTGGAGGCCACAGTGCCGGAGAGATATTATTTGAGTCCGAAAGCGTGTGGAGGCATTATCAGGAGAGCAGGGAACAGAGGGAAAAAGCTGCCGCCGATCTTGGAGGCGGCACTTTTGATGCAGGCACAGGAGCCGACATCGTGTGTCTGATGGATCAGGGAGGACAGCGGATGGATGTGTACCGGAACCTTATCGGTACACTTCTGGCACACAGTTCAAGCACACCGCCCATTATCATGGCGAGCAGTCAGGCAAATGCAGAAATCGGGATCGGATACTGTCCGACCATTACAGCAGCGGCAGGGATGGCAGGCAATAACCAGCCGATCCTGTTTGACAACCACGGACCGGACACCCGCTACAGTGGACCGGTGAAAGTGGCACAGACCATTACTTCTGCACTGGGGACGGGAGGCAACAATACGCCGCTTGCTGTTCATGGAGAACCCTACTGCATCGCCGGCAATGTCATCAACCGCCAGGATAAAAACGGGGGAAACGGCTGCGGCTATCAGCAGGGAGTCAGTTATACGCTGACAACAGAGGACAGGCACTGTGTGGCATACACGGATGACCTGCGGAGAAAAAAACGTGTGAGAAAACTCATACCGCTTGAGTGTGAAAGACTTATGGGTTTCCCGGACCACTGGACGGACATTCCGGGAGCAAGTGACAGTGTCCGGTACCGGGCATTGGGAAACAGCGTGGCAGTGCCGTGTGTGGAATATATTCTCTGCGGCATTGCTTATTTTTTAGAAAGACAGGAGGGAGAACGGGATGTACATATACCCGGATAATCTGAAATCGAAAGCGAGCATGTGGCTGTGGGAGTTAAAAGACCTTGCAGTGACAGGAATCATCGTACTGGTATCCGTGTTTGCATTTGCCTATGCAAAACTGTGGTTCCCGATGGTGATAGCAGGCGTATACGCATTTTTAACGATACAGGTGGAGGATACCACCATCTTAAAATTTATCCGCTATGCATGTGCGTATTTTTTGGTGGAACAGCAGCATTATGAATGGAGGTATACCGCAAATGAAACGGAAGAATGAACAGTCCACAAGGGAGCTGATGGGGACAAAAGAACTGTCGGATTACAGCATCCGCACCTACCGGAAGGATGAGCTGGTCTATTTTCTGATCCAGCCGAGCAACCTGTCCGTGTTGTCGGAGGAGAGCCTTTCCGCAAGAATCTATGGGCTCATGACGGTCTTAAAAGGCATCACGGAAATCGAGATGATGTGCTTAAATTCCCGTGAAAACTTTGAGGACAACAAAAGATATTTAAAGAACCGCGCGGAGGAAGAAACCAACCCGACTGTGCGGAAACTGCTGGAACTGGATGCAGGACACCTTGACCGGATGCAGGTGCAGATGGCAACGGCAAGGGAGTTTTTACTGATTATCCGGCTGAGAAACCAGAAGGAGAATGAAGTGTTCTCTTACTTAAACCGTATCGAAAAAATGCTGGTGGAACAGGGATTTACATCCAAAAGAGCGGATGAGGAGGACATGAAGAGGATACTGGCTGTTTACTTTGAACAGAATGTCACAACGGAAAAATTTGAAGAATTTGATGGGGAGAGGTGGATCATTTTAAATGAATAACAACAGAAAGAAAAAAACACAGACACAGACACCGGGGGAAGAGAGGCTTAAGAGTTTCCTTGACATGATCGCACCGTCCGTCATCCAGTTTTACACGGATCATTATATCTGCGGAAATACGTTCCGCAGTGTCTGGGCACTCAGGGAATATCCGACTGCAACGGATGAGCAGGCAATCCTGCGCCACCTTGGGGAAAAGGATGGCGTGACACTGCGTATCTATACCAGACAGGTCACACCGGCAGAGGAGAAAAAAATCATCAGCAATGCGGCAAACAAGAACCGCATGAAACAGGGGAATACAGAAAATTTGCAGGAGACAGTCACGGCAGCGAGCAACCTGCAGGATGTGACCAACATCATTGCGACCATGCACCGCAACAGGGAGCCGTTGCTGCATACGGCTGTGTATCTGGAGTTATCCGCAGCGGACATGGATAAGTTGAAGCTGTTGCAGACCGAAGTGTTGACAGAACTCATCCGTTCCAAACTGAACGTGGATAAGCTGCTGCTGCGCCAGAAGCAGGGGTTTTTATGTGTGCATCCGGCTGGCAGGAATGTCTTTCTGGAACAGTTTGAACGTGCGCTTCCGGCTTCGAGTGTGGCGAACCTGTTCCCGTTCAACTACTCCGGCAAGACCGATAAGAACGGATTTTATATCGGGAGGGATAAGTTTGGAAGCAATGTCATTGTAGATTTCAACCAGAGAGCGGATGACAAGACCAATGCCAATATCCTCATCCTTGGAAACTCCGGGCAGGGAAAATCCTACCTGTTAAAACTGATACAGACCATCCTGCGGGAGTCCGGGATGAAAGTTATCTGCCTGGACCCGGAGCATGAATATGTGGATTTGACCGGAAATCTGGGAGGCTGTTTTGTGGATTTGATGAGCGGGGAGTATATCATCAATGTGTTAGAACCCAAAACATGGGATGAAAACGGCAGCCCGGAAGATACAGAGGCACCCTATGCGTTCCGCTGTTCCTCAAAATTAAGCCAGCATATTTCCTTCTTAAAAGACTTTTTCCGAAGCTATAAGAATTTTACGGACAGCCAGCTTGATACGATAGAGATCATGTTAGCGAAACTTTATGAGAAGTGGAACATAGGGGATGATACGGACTTTGGCAGGCTTACGCCAAAGGATTACCCGATCCTGTCTGACCTTTACGATCTGATGGAGGAGGAATATAAGCATTACGATGCGAAGAAGAAACAACTGTATACCGCAGAGCTTCTGCAGGAAATCTGTCTTGGACTTCACTCCATGTGTAAGGGAGCGGAGTCCAAATTTTTTAACGGACATACAAACATCACGGACAGCAGTTTTCTGACTTTCGGTGTCAAGGGACTGCTTCAGGCGAGCAAAAATGTGAAGGATGCCATGCTGTTCAATGTGCTTTCCTACATGTCCAATGAACTTCTGACCAATGGGCGTACGGCAGCCTGCATTGATGAGTTTTATCTGTTCCTTACCAACCTGACCGCCGTGGAATATATCCGCAACTTTATGAAACGTGTACGTAAAAAGGACAGTGCCGTCATCCTTGCCAGCCAGAATCTGGAGGACTTCAATATCGATGGAATCCGGGAGTACACGAAACCGCTGTTTTCCATCCCAACCCATGTATTCCTGTTCAATGCGGGAAACATCGATTCCAAATTTTATATCGATACCTTGCAGCTTGAGCAGAGTGAATACAACCTGATCCGTTATCCGCAGAGGGGCGTGTGCCTCTATAAATGCGGCAATGAACGTTACAACCTCATGGTACATGCACCGGAGTACAAGGAGAAACTGTTCGGAAGTGCCGGAGGACGATAAGGCAGGGAAAAAGGAAGGAGGGATGCCAGACTATGGACATGAGGGAGCAGAAATTCGGCATTGAGATCGAGATGACAGGCATTACCAGACAGCGTGCTGCGGAGGTCATGGCAGCCTATTTTTCCTCTGTAGCCAGCTATGACGGTGGAAGCTATGAAGTGTACAGTGTCAGGGATGCGGCAGGCCGCAGGTGGAAAGTCATGTATGACTCCAGCATTGAGGCACAGAAAAAAGGCGGCGGTTATGCGGGGAGTGAGTACAAGGTAGAATTTGTTTCTCCCATCTGTGAATATGCAGATATCCCTGTCATACAGGAACTCATCCGGCAGCTCCGGCATGCAGGTGCGGTGGCGGGAAAGAATACAGGCATCCATGTGCATATCAACGCGGCACCCCATGATGCAAGGACACTGCGGAACATCACCAACATCATGTACAGCAAGGAAGATTTGATCTATAAGGCACTTCAGGTAGATGTAGAGAGGGAGCATCGTTACTGCCAGAAGGTGGAAGAGGACTTTTTGCAGGAACTGAACCGGAAGAAACCAAAGAGTCTGGAGGAAGTGAGCAGGATCTGGTACAAGGGGGTTGATGGAAGGCACAGGCATTACCATGAAAGCCGTTACCACTGTCTGAATCTGCACAGCGTGTTCCAGAAGGGAACGATTGAGTTTCGTCTGTTTAACTCCACTACCCATGCAGGAAAAATAAAGGCATATATCCAGCTCTGCCTTGCCATTTCTGCGCAGGCATTGAACCAGAAATGTGCCAGCCGGGTCAAGACTGCCAGCACCAACGAAAAATATACATTCCGTACCTGGCTGTTAAGGCTGGGAATGATCGGGGATGAATTTAAGACGGCGCGGAAGTTTCTTCTGGAAAATCTGGAGGGCGGCATTGCATGGAAGGACCCGGAACAGGCAGTGAGACAGAAGGAAAGACTGCGTGCGATGAAAGAAAAGAAAGAACTGGAAACCGGACATGCACAGCAGGCAGACAGCATGGAAGAAGAGGTGCCGGAGGATGCACAGGGAATGAACATGACCATGTAAAAACAAAACGCAGAGAAAGGAAACAAGAATATGAACATGACAGGAAGAAGATATATTGCATACGGCTCGAACTTAAACCGGGGGCAGATGGCACTGCGCTGCCCCGATGCAAAGGTGGTAGGAACCGGGGAAATCAAGGACTATGAGCTGTTGTTCCGTGGAAACAGGAACGGGGCGGTAGCCACGGTGGAGCCGAAAAAAGGGGAGAGTGTGCCGGTGTTAATCTGGGAGATCAGTCCGAGAGATGAGTTTAATCTGGACCGTTATGAGGGATATCCGAGACTGTATGGAAAAGAAATACTGGAAGTGGAGATGGATGGAAAACGGGAGAAAATGATGGCATATACCATGACGGAGGGGTATGCCATGGGAGTCCCTTCGGAACACTACCTTGCTACTATCCGCACCGGATATCAGGAGGCGGGATTTGATGAGGATGTTCTGATGGCAGGTGTTGAAAAGAGCAGGGAGCGCATGAAACAGGAGATGGAAGCAGAGAGAATGGAGGAAGCATCATGGAGCCAGCAACTGCCGCTCTGATCGCAAGGGCAGCCATAGCAGCCGGAACCAATAAAAAAGTGTGGACAGGGATTGCCTCTGTACTGGCAGCCCTGTGCCTTCCGGTCATCCTTGCCGTCATGTGCTACATCAGCATTGCTTCCGGTGGAACAGAACATAACCGGGCGGCAGTGCATCTGGCATTCGATGGAGGGGAAGCACCGGATGGAATGCCTGCGGATTATCAGGCTTATGTCCGCCAGATGCAGGAAAGTTTTGCGGAGCTGGATGCCATATTAGATGACATTGATGGCATGACAGAAGGGGAACTGTGCGACAGGTATCTGGTCAAATCCGTTTTTTATTCTCTGTATTTCGGCGCAGACCGGGTACGGCTTGAGACGGATGATTATAAAAAATTTGCAGACTGTTTTGTGGATTATGAGGAACGGACACAAAACGCAGAGCAGGAGGACGGGACAGTCACGCTGGAAAAATATACCGTGGCAGTTGCCATTGGGGATAAGACAAAAATCTTCCAAAAACTTGCATCCGACTATGGAGTTACCGCAACTTATGAACAACAGTCCAATGCAGTCAATGTGTGGTATGTGGCAAAGTATGACACAGCGGCCCCTACAGAGGGGGATGAATTTTCCGACTGGAGCGGCTGGAACGGGGCAGGGGATATCCCTGTGTATGATCTGCCGGCCAATGGGAATGGAAGTGATATCGTACAGCTTGCATTATCAAGACTGGGGCATCCGTACTCGCAGGCACTCCGCGGAACCGGGAATTATGTCGACTGCAGTTACCTGACACTGTGGTGCTACAGACAGATAGGAATCTCCCTGCCGGGAACGGCGGCAGAGCAGGGAAGATATATGGTGGAGCATAACCTGACGGTTGCAAAGGAATCACTGCAGCCGGGGGACCTTGTGTTCTGGAGCCACAAACCAAATGGAAGATACATGAACATCACGCATGTGGGAATCTATGCCGGGGATGGCATGGTCGTGGATGCGTCCTATTCCAAAGGGAAGGTGGTGTACCGTCCCCTGTTTGACAACGATAAGCAGGTACTGTATGGCAGACCGCAGTAAATTTTTTGATGCCGCAGGCATCTGTTTTCCGCCAGAAAATAGAAATGAAGGAGGAGCGATATGGCAGAAAAAGAAATAAAAATCACCTTTGCCGGGGAGAAACTGGAGGCATTAAGTTTCTTTCTGGCAGAGCAGGGAGGAAAAACCGTGGAGGAGCTGTTGAAGAGCCATCTCGATAAATCTTATGAGAAAAATGTTCCTGCACAGGTCAGAAAATTTGTGTAGAGCAGGATGGAAACTCCACAGGAGACAGCAAATCAGGAGCAGGAATCCCAGAGAATGGGAGGCACAAGACAGCAGAGGGCATCCGGCAGACGGAGCAGGGAGACACAGAATCAGGAAGAGCAGCCGAGAGAGCCGGTGCCAGAAACCGTGGAAGAGACAGCAGAAAATACGATGAGCATGGGAATGTGAGGCGGATAAGTGAACGGATATGAAGAGAAAATAAAAGACTGTCTGTTTCTGGAAGTGTGCAATGCGGCAGGCAGAGAGGAATGGGGCGGACTGGCGCATCAGCAGAAGGAAAACCTCATGCTAGTATGCCGTCTCAGCGGGCATGAAGAAAAGTTTCAGAGGGACTGCGGACTTGTCACCAGAGAGCAGATGGAGCATTGGGGGATAGAAGAAGAGGTGCTTTTTCAGGATGCATGGGCAAATATGTTTGCAAAACGTCCGCCGGTCCTTATGGACTTTGAGGATGCCTACGGGCATCACTATGACCAGAATATCCTTTCGATGGAGAAAAAACCGGAGAGAATCTGGAGGACGGATGCCGACTTCTATGTCCTTACTAACAACGTGGACCATGGGGCGGTGTACATGATGGACGAGGCAACGCTGCAGAAATCAGCAGAAAAGCTGGATGGAAATCTGATCGTCCTTCCGGCATCCATCCACGATGTGTATCTCATGGTGGAGCGGGAAGGTCTTGACATGGAACGGCTGAGGAATGGGGTATATGGAGCAAACAGGGCGTTCCCGGAGGCAGACTATCTGTCCGATGAGATTTACCGATATGACAGGGATACGCACAGGCTGTCTGTCATACCGGGGAGCGTGCAGGAAGAGCAGGCAGGAATGGTGCTTTCTTAAGAGTGTGTTTTTCTGAAAATATTTCAACGGGGAGTTTATGGGAAGGAGGAACTATGAGAGCAGTATTTTCCAGAAAAGAGCCGAAGATAGAGGCGAAAGAATTCTGTGTGGAAAAGGTTATCATGCTTCCGGCTGGAGAGTATGAATCTTTTACCAATCATCTGATGCACAAGCATGATTTTATCAGGGAAAATGTGGATTTCATGTATGAAAAAGATGGGGTGCGGCACTGTCTTTTAGTAACCGGAGAGGGCATGGAGGAAGGTGTTCTGGTGGAGAGCGAAGGGTCATCTTACGCCAGATACTTTGCCTTTGTGCCATCGGTAAGCGGCATTTTGGAACAGGAGCAGGCAGTGAAGGAAACACAGACGCTGTCCATGATAAAGGAAAGCGGACAGGAAGAGCAGGCAGGAATGGTACTTTCTTAAAGGTGTGTTTTTCTGAAAATGATTTCAACTGAGAGTTTAAATTTGGAGGTAAAGAGATGAAACAGGCAGTCGTTACGATTAAATATGATGAGGAAAAGTTAAATGCTGTGAAACAGTACATGGGAAAAAAGGATGCGGATTTTGATGCAGAGCTGAAGGAAGTCCTTGGGAAAATGTATGAGAAATATGTGCCGCAGGCGGTCCGTGAGTACATTGAAAGCAGAGGGGATGTGCCGCCTGCAATCAAAAAGGCAAACCGCCAGCAGGGCAAAAACAGTGTGGCATCCGGCAGTGCTGCGGAGAATGAGTAGGGAACGGAGGAAGCATGGACAAGATAAAGATTTTGAAAGTAGAGCCGGGGAAACCTCCCTGTGTGAAGGAGATTGCGAATGACTTTAAGGCAAGTCAGGAAGAGGTGGAGGGAGACATTGAGTGCGTTGGTTTTGGAGATGGATGTGTGGCAGTAATCAACGCTGAAGGAAAACTAAATGGAATGCAGCCAAACCGCAGGAATGGTGATGACATCATCTGCGGTCCATTTTTTATCTGCGGGGATACCCCGGACGGTGATTTCATTTCCCTGACAGAGCAGCAAATTGAGGAATATACCAGACGATTTGGAGAGATTGAGCAGTTTACAGGGCAGGAACCGGAACTGGAGCCACATATGACCATCCTCGCTTTTTAAGAAAGTGACAGGACAATGGAAAGGAAACGGCACAGACACCGCCGTGTGAGCCTGTGTGTGGCAACGTGTGCCGTTATTCTGCAAAACTGGATAAAGTGACCGACTAAGCTGTATTCTGCCCTGTGTGAGCCGATTTGGAGAAAATAACAGAAAACCCGGAGTGCGGAGGCATCCAAGACTCCGAAAATGGGGATGAAATAGGGCTGTAAAACAGGGTCGAAAATAGTGCAGGTTAAAGGGGTTATGCCGCAAAAGAGCGGCTTAACCCGTCAGACACCCACCGGCAGAGCCGTTGGGCAGTTCTAAGCATGGCATAACTTTTTTGGAAGATTCGGAAAGGTTATGCCATTTTTATTTTTGTTACAGCGCAATCAGGCAGTAAAGGCCGGCAGAAGTTATGCCTTTTGCGGAAACAGGGAAAAAAGTCTATAGACAGAGGAAAAAGAAGGAGGAAATGAGTAGTCCCATGGGGTGAGGTGCGCACCACTACCAGAATGGGACGATGAAAGTATTGGAACTATTTGCAGGAACAAGGTGTTGTATGCTCTAAAAGACTTCTTAATCAAGCGGTTGGGAAGTCTCTTAGAA
>OGDV01000031.1_pt1 | contig 107556 bp, 102 predicted proteins | sample 1570511 | NCBI WGS metagenome assembly OGDV01 (sample SAMEA2582179, study PRJEB24529) | metagenome | reverse complement strand
TCTGATAAATTGTTAAAGAGCAGTTGCGACGCGCTTTAGCGCTCTGTCGCGAGGTCCCGTATAATACGTTTTCCTCATTCAGAGTCAAGCGCTTATTTTGCTTTTCTCTGTCGGCTTTCAACGTCGATTTCCGTCGCTGAATCCTCCTGGCCCGGCGGCTTGTTTGCCGTTGTTCCGTGTCAGTGGAGGCGCATTATAGGGGGTAATTCTGAAGTGACAAGGATAAATTCAAAAAAAGAATTCAACCGCTCACTTTTCAACCAAATCAGGTATTGAGCTTTAATTCTTGCCTGGTTTTTAAACAAAAACGAGCCCGCTGGGCCCGTTTTTGTCGTTTTGTGATTTACTGCACTGCCACAATGCGGTCGTCTTTTACTACCAGCTCGATGGTTTTACCCGGAACCAGCTCACCGGAAAGGATCTGCTGGGCTAACGGGTTCTCAATCTGTTGCTGAATAGCACGTTTCAATGGCCGCGCGCCGTATACCGGATCGTAACCATTGGCGCTCAGCAGCTTCAGCGCCTCATCGGACATCTGCACTTCATATCCGCGCTCTTCCAGACGTTTATACAGACGCTGCAGCTGGATCTGGGCAATAGAGGCAATATGTTTCTCGCCCAGCGGATGGAAGACCACCACTTCGTCGATACGGTTGATGAACTCCGGACGGAAGTTCTGGCTGACTACCCCCAGCACCAGGTCCTTCATATGTCCGTAGTCCAGCTCGCCGAACCGTTCCTGAATCAGATCGGAACCGAGGTTCGAGGTCATGATGACTACCGTATTACGGAAGTCGACCGTTCTCCCCTGCCCGTCGGTGAGACGCCCGTCGTCGAGTACCTGCAGCAGAATGTTGAACACATCCGGGTGCGCTTTTTCCACTTCATCCAGCAGGATGACGGAATAAGGACGACGGCGCACCGCCTCGGTCAGGTAACCGCCCTCTTCATAGCCGACGTATCCCGGAGGCGCACCGACCAGACGCGAGACGGAGTGTTTCTCCATAAACTCGGACATATCGATACGCACCATTGCGTCGTCGCTATCGAACATAAAGTTAGCCAGCGTTTTACACAGCTCGGTTTTACCGACCCCGGTTGGACCGAGGAACAGGAACGAACCAATCGGCCGGTTCGGATCGGACAGCCCGGCGCGGCTGCGGCGAATGGCGTTGGATACCGCTTCAACCGCCTCATCCTGGCCAATCACCCGATGATGCAGCTCCTGCTCCATACGCAGCAGTTTATCACGCTCGCTTTCCATCATGCGGGAGACCGGGATACCGGTCCAGCGAGCCAGCACTTCGGCGATTTCAGCATCCGTCACTTTATTACGCAGCAGACGCATGGTTTTCCCTTCGGACTGAGTGGCAGCCGCCAGCTGTTTCTCCAGTTCCGGAATTTTGCCGTACTGCAGCTCGGACATCCGCGCCAGATCGCCGACGCGACGCGCCTGTTCGATGGCGATTTTCGCCTGCTCCAGCTCAGCTTTGATGGTCTGGGTGCCGGAGAGCGACGCTTTTTCCGCTTTCCACTCTTCTTCCAGCACCGAGTACTGCCGTTCTTTATCCGCCAGCTCCTCGTTGAGCATATCGAGACGCTTCAGGCTCGCCTCATCAGACTCTTTCTTCAGCGCCTGCTGTTCCAGTTTCAGCTGGATAATACGCCGATCGAGGCGGTCCAGCTCTTCCGGTTTGGAGTCAATCTGCATACGGATGCTGGATGCCGCCTCATCGATGAGGTCGATGGCTTTATCCGGCAGCTGACGGTCGGCAATATAGCGATGCGATAAGGTCGCCGCCGCCACGATAGCCGGGTCAGTGATCTGCACGTGGTGGTGCAGCTCATAACGTTCTTTCAGACCGCGCAGAATCGCGATGGTATCTTCTACCGAAGGCTCGGCGACGAACACTTTCTGGAAGCGACGTTCCAGCGCGGCGTCTTTTTCGATGTACTGACGGTATTCATCAAGCGTCGTCGCCCCGACGCAGTGCAGTTCACCACGCGCCAGCGCCGGCTTCAGCATGTTACCCGCATCCATCGCGCCGTCGGCTTTACCAGCGCCAACCATGGTATGCAGTTCGTCGATAAACAGAATGACGTTGCCTTCCTGTTTGGACAGGTCGGTCAGCACGCCTTTCAGACGCTCTTCAAACTCACCGCGGTATTTCGCCCCGGCCACCAGCGCCCCCATATCCAGCGCCAATACCCGACGGCCTTTCAGCCCTTCTGGTACTTCGCCGTTGACGATACGCTGCGCCAGGCCTTCGACGATTGCCGTTTTACCCACCCCGGGTTCACCGATCAGCACCGGGTTGTTTTTGGTACGACGCTGCAGTACCTGAATGGTACGGCGAATCTCTTCATCACGGCCGATCACCGGATCCAGCTTGCCCTGCTCGGCACGCTCGGTGAGATCGACGGTAAATTTCTTCAATGCCTGACGTTGGTCTTCGGCACCCTGATCGTTCACGCTTTCCCCTCCGCGCATTTGTTCAATCGCCTGAGTCACGTTGGCGGTTGTTGCTCCGGCGGATTTTAAAAGGTCGGTCAGCGTACCGCGTGATTCAAGCGCCGCCAGAACGAACAGTTCCGACGAAATAAAGTTGTCCTTTTTCTTTTGCGCCAGCTTGTCGCAAAGGTTGAGGATCCGCACTAAATCCTGAGAAGGTTGCACATCGCCGCCGGTGCCTTCCACCTGCGGTAAACGGCTCAAGGCCTGTTCGATGTCAGTGCGCAGTTTCCCGGCATTCACGCCCGCCGAGGTTAATAAAGGACGTACCGATCCCCCTTCCTGATTCAGCAAGGCGCTCATTAAATGAAGAGGTTCGATGAATTGGTTGTCGTGCCCGAGTGCGAGCGACTGGGCATCGGCAAGAGCAAGCTGGAATTTATTGGTAAGACGATCCAGACGCATAACTCCTCCCATAAACAGGTCAAATTTGCTACTGGAGATTAAATGAGGTCATCCCTCAATTATTCAAGGTTAAAGACCCGAACTATGTGAAAAATAAGTTTGCCTTCTGGATCGTCTTGATTCTCTAGGTTATATCAGCCAAATGAAACTTGCCATACGACCGGTGGTCTTGTCGCGCCGGTAAGAGAAAAAATCATCCTTTTCGCTTAGCGTGCAGCGATCGCCGCCGAAAATCTGCTCAACGCCGACGTTTGCCAGACGCTGCCGCGCCAGTTGGTAGATATCAGCAAAATATTTTTCGCCTGCCGGACGAAAAGCCCGGTGCGCATCCTCGTCCTTCGCCATAAAGGCATCCCGGACTTCCGGTCCCACCTCAAACGCCTGCGGACCGATGGCGGGCCCCAGCCACGCCATAATATTTTCGGCTTTATCGGCGAAACGAGCAACCGTCGCTTCCAGAACCCCTTCGCATAAGCCGCGCCATCCCGCGTGCGCCGCGGCGACTTCGGTGCCGTCGCGGTTACAGAACAGCACCGGCAGGCAGTCAGCGGTCATCACCGCGCAGACGGTCCCTGGCGTACGACTATAAGAGGCATCCGCGCGTTTCGACGGATAGGGTCCGCCGTCCAGCGTCAGAACCTCGGTGCCATGGACCTGCTCCAGCCAAACCGGGTAAGACGGCAAGCCGCCGGCGGCAAACATCCGCCGCCGGTTTTCTTCGACATCCTGCAGATTGTCGCCGCAATGGGCGCCCAGGTTGAGCGAGTCATAGGGCGGCAGACTCACGCCGCCGATGCGGGTAGAACTACAGGCCGCCACGCTGCCGGGCATTGGCCACTGCGGTACAATCAGTTTCGTCATAACCAGTCAATATCGTCCTTATGGGCTTCAAAATCGGCGCGCATCGCCTCGATGAGCTCGACCATATCCTGCGGGATGGGCGCGTGCCACTCCATTTCAATGCCGGAGATCGGGTGATACAGGCGCAGCATGGTGGCATGCAGCGCCTGGCGGTCGAATTTACGCAGCGCGGTGATGAACTCCTCCGACGCGCCCTTCGGCGGACGCGGCCGGCCGCCATAGACCTGGTCGCCTACCAGCGGATGGGTGATATGCGACATATGCACGCGGATCTGATGCGTACGACCGGTTTCCAGACGCAGACGCAGGCGGGTATGGATGCGGAAATGTTCCATAATGCGGTAGTGGGTCACCGCCGGTTTGCCCATCGGATGCACCGCCATATGGGTACGCTTGGTCGGGTGACGGCTGATCGGCTCTTCCACTGTGCCACCGGCGGTCATATGACCGATCGCCACCGCTTCGTATTCACGGGTGATCTCGCGCAGCTGCAGCGACTCCACCAGCCGGGTTTGCGCCGGAATGGTTTTCGCCACCACCATCAGACCGGTGGTGTCTTTATCCAGACGATGAACAATACCCGCGCGCGGCACATCGGCAATAGGCGGATAGTAGTGCAGCAGCGCATTCAGCACAGTACCGTCAGGGTTGCCCGCGCCAGGATGTACAACCAGATCGCGCGGTTTATTGATCACGATGATGTCATCATCTTCGTAAACGATATTGAGCGGAATATCCTGCGGCTGGAAGCGCGCCTCTTCTTCGATTTCCACATCGATAGCGATGCGTTCTCCCCCCAGCACTTTTTCTTTCGGTTTATCGCCAATGGTGCCATTGACTAATACGCGTTGGTCGAGGATCCATTCTTTTATCCGCGATCGCGAATAATCAGGGAACAATTCGGCCAAAGCCTGATCTAAGCGTTGACCGAGTTGATTTTCGGTCACCGTTGCGGTGAGTTGTACTCGTTGTGCCATATACAGCTTCTTCGTTTAACGTTGGGTTTTACGGCTTTGCCGTTTAATATAGTGTGCTATTGTAGCTGGTCTTAATCGGGAGCAGGAACAGAGATTCTCCCGCATAAACATTTTGAGGAAGTCAAAACGTCATGACGCGCATGAAATACCTGGTGGCAGCCGCCACACTGAGCCTGGCTTTGGTGGGTTGCTCCGGCTCTAAGGAAGAGGTGCCTGATAATCCGCCGAATGAAATCTACGCGACCGCCCAGCAAAAACTGCAGGACGGTAACTGGAAACAGGCGATAACGCAACTGGAAGCGTTGGATAATCGTTATCCATTCGGCCCTTATTCCCAACAGGTACAGCTGGATCTGATTTATGCGTATTATAAAAACGCCGATCTTCCTCTGGCTCAGGCGGCTATCGATCGCTTCATGCGTTTGAACCCCACCCATCCGAACATCGACTATGTCATCTATATGCGCGGCCTGACCAACATGGCCCTGGATGACAGCGCGCTGCAGGGCTTCTTCGGCGTTGATCGCTCCGACCGCGATCCGCAGCACGCGCGCGATGCCTTCAATGACTTCTCCAAACTGGTGCGTGGTTATCCGAACAGCCAGTACGCCACTGACGCCTATAAACGCATGGTGTTCCTGAAAGATCGTCTGGCCAAATATGAGCTGTCGGTCGTGGATTACTACACCGATCGTGGCGCATGGGTTGCCGTGGTTAACCGTGTGGAAGGGATGATGCGTAATTATCCGGATACCCAGGCCACCCGCGATGCCCTGCCGAAGATGGAAAACGCCTATCGTCAGATGCAAATGAACGCTCAGGCGGACAAAGTCGCGAAGATTATCGCCGCGAACAGCAAGAACACCTGAGCCTGACTCATCGATCGCAAACGGCAGCCACTGGCTGCCGTTTTTTTATACGTTTCCCGACGAGCTGAAGCGGTTTAGCGCCGGGTTAACTCATCAAATATGGCCTGCTTTATCGGGTTCGACAAGTAAAATCTCACTTCTTCCTGCCCTGTCTCACAAAATGAATTTGTTGACAAAAAGTGACAATAAAATGTGATTTAGATCACACATTTTGACATTGGGAAAGGTATGCTGGATTCACCAAGACGGGAAAGACAAGAGGTAAAATTTATGACAATGAACATTACCAGTAAACAAATGGAAATTACTCCGGCAATCCGCCAGCATGTCGCAGACCGTCTCGCCAAACTGGATAAGTGGCAAACTCATTTAATCAACCCGCACATCATTCTGTCTAAGGAGCCGCAGGGTTTTATCGCTGATGCAACCATCAACACGCCAAACGGCCATCTGGTTGCCAGTGCGCGTCATGAAGATATGTACGCCGCCATTAACGAATTGATCAACAAGCTGGAACGGCAGCTCAATAAAGTGCAACACAAAGGGGAAGCCCGCCGCGCCGCGACGTCGGTGAAAGAGGCAGGCTTTGTGGAAGAAGAAGAGTAATCCTTAACTTAAGTTGTGTCATGCCACGCGCCTTCGGGCGCGTTTTTTATTGACAGAGTGAAAACAGTACAGGTACTGTAATCCCCACTACCTAAAGGAATTTACCATGAAACTTGTCCCGTTCTTCTTCGCATTCTTTTTTACCTTCCCCTGACCGGGAGGCAATTCGTCGTATAAGAAAGAATGCGAAGACGAACAATAAGGCCTCCCACCCGGGAGGCCTTTTTTATTTGATAACAACAAAGGCAACATCTATGACCGAGGAAAACCCATTACTGGCGCTGCGCGATAAGATAAGCGCCCTGGACGAGAAGCTGCTTGCTCTGCTGGCGGAGCGCCGCGGACTGGCTGTTGAGGTTGGAAAAGCCAAACTGGCCTCCCATCGTCCGGTGCGTGATATTGACCGCGAACGCGATTTGCTGGAGCGCCTGATGACTATCGGCAAGCGCCATAATCTGGATGCGCACTATATCACCCGCCTGTTCCAGCTGATTATCGAAGACTCTGTTCTTACCCAGCAAACCCTGCTGCAGCAGCATCTGAATAAAATTAACCCGCATTCGGCCCGCGTGGCGTTCCTCGGTCCCAAGGGCTCTTACTCGCATCTGGCGGCGCGTCAGTACGCCGCTCGCCACTTTGAGCAGTTTATTGAGAGCGGCTGCGCGAAGTTCGCCGATATTTTTAATCAGGTAGAAACCGGCCAGGCCGATTACGCGGTGGTGCCGATTGAAAACACCAGCTCCGGCGGGATCAACGACGTCTACGATCTGCTGCAGCACACCAGCCTGTCGATCGTTGGCGAGCTGACGATCCCTATCGATCATTGCGTACTGGTGAGCACCTCGACGGATGCCGATAAAATTCAGACCGTTTACAGCCATCCGCAGCCGTTCCAGCAGTGCAGCCAGTACCTGAGCCGCTACCCGCACTGGAAGATTGAGTATACCGAGAGCACCTCGGCGGCAATGGAAAAAGTGGCGCAGGCGAACTCCCCGGCCGTCGCGGCCCTGGGTAGCGAAGCGGGCGGCGCTCTGTATGGTCTGCAGGTGCTGGAGCACTGCCAGGCCAACCAGACGCAGAACATCACGCGCTTCCTCGTCCTGGCGCGCAAAGCGGTGAACGTCTCCGATCAGGTGCCGGCCAAGACCACGCTGTTAATGGCGACCGGTCAGCAGGCGGGCGCCCTGGTGGAAGCCCTGCTGGTGTTGCGCAACCACAATCTGATCATGACCAAACTGGAATCCCGCCCGATCCACGGCAATCCCTGGGAAGAGATGTTTTATCTCGATATTCAGGCCAACCTGGATTCGCTGCCCATGCGCAAGGCGCTGAAGGAGCTGGCGGATATCACCCGCTCCATGAAGGTCCTCGGCTGCTACCCTAGCGAAAACGTGGTCCCGGTGGATCCGGTTTAACATTCGCGGAACGGTAATTTCTTCATCCCTGCCACCGCTACCGGCAGGGTGAAGATGGCGCCTGACAGCGGATACTGCGCCAGCTCATCGTCCTCCATGTTTTCCCGGGTGGTGGTGATATAGAGCGTTTTCATATCCGCCCCGCCGAAGCAGACCATCGTCGGGCAACGAACCGGCATCGGGTAGGATTCCAGCTCCTCGCCCAGCGGCGAGAAACGGGCGATCCGCCAGCCGTCAAACATTGCGCTCCAGTAACATCCCTCCACGTCGATCGCCGCCCCGTCAGGGATCCCTTCGCCAGGCTGAAAACGGCGAAAGACTTCGCGTCGGCCAGGCTCACCCTGCTCATCCAGCGGCGTACGGTAGATCACGGCGTTCGGCGTATCAGAGGTATACATCCAGCGCCGGTCGGCGCTAAAGGCCAGGCCATTGGCGCCATGGATGTCACACTGGATCACTTTCGGCTGCAGGTCGTTATCCACTCGCATCAGCAGCGCGCCGTTGTAATCCCCAGGCCCCCAGAAGGTACCGGCATAAAAGCGCCCATCGCGATCGGTCCCGCCGTCGTTAAACCGCGCCAGCTCCGGGTTGCTCGGGTTATCGCAGACTTTCCGCCGCAGCAGGCCGTGGGCGTCGGTCAGCCAGATGCCGCTGCGCAATGCAACGATAAACCCGCCCTTCTCGCGCAGGGCAAAACAGCCGACCTCCTCTGGAAACTGCAGCACCTGGTGTTCTCCGCTGCGGATATCGTAGCGGTGAATTTCACATTCCATGATATCAGCCCAGTAGAGGGCCTGTTCTGCCTCGCTCCAGGTCGGGCATTCCGGCAGGTATCCGGTGTAGTCAAACAGCGGTTGTGGTTCAGCCATCGTTGTCATCCCTATAAAAAAAGCCAGCGGTCGCTGGCTTTATTGTATACATCTTTTTCGCTTTACTGCCGATTATCGTTCGCCTGACGCAGCAGCGTGCGGCTCTCGCTCTGGAAACGCTGAGCGTAATCGCCAAACCAGTGTTCGACTTTACGGAAGCTGTCGATAAACGCCTGCTTATCGCCCTGCTCCAGCAGGCCGATCGCTTCGCCGAAACGCTGGTAGTAGCGCTTAATCAGCGCCAGGTTGTTTTCCGATGACATAATAATATCGGCGTACAGCTGCGGATCCTGGGCAAACAGACGGCCTACCATCGCCAGCTCCAGTCGGTAAATGGGTGACGAGAGCGCCAGCAGTTGCTCAAGACGTACATTCTCTTCCGCCAGGTGCAGGCCATAGGCGAAGGTGGCAAAGTGGCGCAGCGCCTGAATAAAGGCCATGTTCTGATCGTGCTCAACGGCGCTGATGCGGTGCAGCCGCGCGCCCCAAACCTGAATTTGTTCGAGGAACCACTGATAGGCCTCCGGCTGGCGACCATCACAATAGACCACCACCTGCTTCGCCAGGCTGCCGCTGTCCGGACCGAACATCGGGTGCAGGCCGAGAACCGGGCCCTGATGCGCCGCCAGCATCGCCTGCAGCGGCTCCGCTTTCACCGAGGCAAGGTCAACCAGAATGCAATCCGCCGGAAGGGGCGGCAGCCTGGCGATCGTCTCCACGGTGGTGTGAATCGGTACGCTGACGATAACCATGCCGGCATCGGCGACGATATCCGCCGCCCGGGCCCAATCCTCTTTTTCCAGAATACGCACCTGGTAGCCGGACAACGTTAACATCTTCTCAAACAGACGGCCCATCTGCCCACCGCCGCCGACGATGACCACCGGCCGCAGATTCGGCTGCAGGGTTTTGAAGCCTTTGTCGTTTTCGCTGGAATAGGATTCCCGCATCACGCGACGCAGAACGTCCTCGATCAGATCCGGTGGTACGCCGAGCGCAGCCGCCTCTTCACGTCGGGAGGCGAGCATCGCCGACTCGCGCTCCGGGACGTAAATCGGCAGGCCATACTGGCTCTTCACCTCGCCGACTTCGGCCACCAGCTCCAGACGCTTAGCCAGCAGGCTAAGCAACGCTTTATCCACTTCATCAATTTGATCGCGTAACGCGGTCAGTTCAGCAACCATACTTTCCTCTTAAACCAAACGGGCCGCCAGGTGGCCGCGGAGATCCTTATCCAGTTCACGCAGCAGCGCCTCGGTAGTCTCCCAGCTGATGCAGGCATCCGTCACCGAGACGCCGTATTTCATCGCCTCACGCGGCTGTTCAGAGGACTGATTGCCTTCGTGGATATTACTTTCGATCATCAGGCCGATAATGGAGCGGTTGCCATCTTTGATCTGCGCGACCACGGATTCAGCCACGGCCGGCTGGCGGCGGAAATCTTTATTGGAGTTCCCATGACTGCAATCTACCATCAGCGACGGCTTCAGTCCCGCCTGCGCCATCTCTTTTTCGCATTTCGCCACATCTTCCGGACCGTAGTTCGGCGCCTTGCCGCCACGGAGGATCACATGGCCGTTCGGATTACCCTGCGTTTGCAGCAGGCAGACCTGCCCGGCCTGGTTGATGCCGACGAAACGGTGCGGCATCGCCGCGGCGCGCATAGCGTTGATGGCCGTGGCCAGGCTACCGTCGGTACCGTTTTTAAAGCCGACCGGCATCGACAGGCCAGAGGCCATTTCGCGGTGCGTTTGTGATTCCGTGGTACGCGCGCCGATAGCGGACCAGCTGAACAGATCCCCGAGGTACTGCGGGCTGTTGGGATCCAGCGCTTCCGTCGCCAGCGGCAGTCCCATATTGACGAGCTCGACCAGCAGACGACGCGCAATCTTCAGGCCGCCTTCAACATCAAACGAACCATCCATGTGCGGATCGTTAATCAGCCCCTTCCATCCGACGGTGGTACGGGGTTTTTCAAAATAGACGCGCATCACCAGGTAGAGGCTATCGCTGACCTCTGCGGCAAGGGCTTTAAACCGACGAGCATATTCAATCGCAGCTTCCGGATCGTGAATGGAGCAAGGACCACATACCACCAGCAGGCGCGGATCGCGACCGGCGATGATATCCGAAATGGTCTGACGGGCGTGCGCGATCTGCGCTTCCTGCTCGACGCTCAGCGGGAATTCCGCCTTCAGTTGCTCCGGGGTCATTAATACATGTTCGTCGGTAATATGTACGTTGTTCAGCGCGTCTTTTTGCATGATTGCGATCCTGTGTAGCTCGTTTGCGATAAGGGTTGCCTCAGAGGGCATGACGTAACGATACCACACAAAGTAAAGAATTCAATCCATATTCCGTAAATTTTAATTTACACTAACGAATTAATTGCCACTCACAATGGCGCGATGCGTATAACAATATTTACACATAGGAAAAACAAGCCAAACTTGCGCACCCACGGTATCGGTACTACGAAAAATCCTGGTGAGAATTGTCCCAAAGCAAAGGGCGCATCTAATGACGGGTTTTATTAACAGTGGTATTCTTCGCCGGGCATCGGCAGCGGCTTTTCCCGCGCTATGGCGACTTTGACGGAAGCGTTAATGACAGTATTACACCGTCTTTTATTGACTGTATTTTTTCTCATCGCGGTATCTCCTGTTTTTGCTGCCGGACCTTCAGAACATGTTCGCGCTATTGTTTCCGGGATCGTGACCTACACCCGTTGGCCGTCATTAACAGGAGCGCCAAAGCTGTGCATTTTTGCCTCATCACGCTTCACCCATAGCCTGGCTCATGAAGATCCGGATGCATTACCCTATCAACCGGTGATAGTACGTAATCGTGAAGAAGCGTTAAAAACGACCTGCGATGGTTTTTATTTTGGCAGCGAATCGCCGACTGAACAGTCAGAACTCACTCGCCGCTATGGCCCGAGGCCGCTGTTACTCATCGCAGAACAAAATACGGATTGTTCAATTGGTAGCGCGTTTTGCCTGATCATCAATGACGACCGGGTCCGCTTCTCCGTTAATCTGGACGTTCTGACGCACAGCGGGGTTCGGGTTAACCCGGACGTCCTGATGCTTGCCCGGAAGAAACCACATGAATAAGGACTTTTCACAGACTCCGCGCCCGACTTTCAAACGCGCGCTCCGTCGCATTAGCGTGATAAGCGTGGTGATCTCCATGACGCTGGTCTGGCTGCTGCTGAGTACAGCCTCAATCTTCACGCTCAAGCAGTACGCGCAGAAAAATCTTGAGCTCACTGCCGCGACCATGGGGCGCAGCCTCGAAGCCGCCCTGGTGTTTGGCGACAGCGCGGCGGCAGAGGAGACCCTCGCGTCGTTGGGCAAGCAAGGGCAGATCTCCCAGGCAATCGTGCTAAACGGCCAGATGCAGCACTTCGCCGCGTGGCGCCATGAACCGCTGGCCAATAAAGAGCAAGTGAGCGGGCTTATCAGTAAATGGCTGTTTCCGGAGCCCACGGTGCAGCCCATCTGGCACCAGGGCAAACAAATCGGCGAGCTGAGATTGACCGCGCTTGATGAACTGATTAGCCACTTTCTCGGTATCTCGATTCTGGTGCTGACCGGTAGCATTCTGCTCGCCTCGTTCATCGCCCTGCTGCTGACCCACTCCCTACACCGGGGGATCGTCGCCGCCCTGCAGAGCATCACTGAGGTCGTGCATGATATACGTGAAAACCGCCACTTCTCCCGGCGGGTGCCGGAGGAGCGTATCGAGGAGTTCCATCTTTTCGCCCAGGACTTTAACAGCCTGCTGGGGGAAATGGAGGACTGGCAGCGCCAGCTGCAGGCCAAAAACGCGCAGCTGTTGCGCAGTTCGTTACACGATCCGTTGACCGGCCTGGCTAACCGCGCCGCCTTTCGTAACGCGCTCGCCGAGCTGATGCAGAATGAAGTCGATCATCAAACCTCGGCATTGCTGTTTCTTGATGGCGATAATTTCAAACTGATTAACGACAACTGGGGGCATGCGGCGGGCGATAAAGTGCTGATGGAGGTCGCCAGCCGCCTGATGACTTTTGCCGGTAAACGCCATCTGGCGTGGCGTCTTGGCGGCGATGAGTTTGCCGTTCTGCTGCGCGAGGTGCGCTCGGAAGCAGAAGTGCAGGCCCTGTGCCAGGCGCTAACGGAACAATTTCTTCCGCCATTCAACCTGCACAACGGTCATAGCGCCACGCTCTCGCTGAGCGTCGGTTATGCCCTGGCGTGGGAGCACGCCACCGCGGAATCACTGCAAGAACTTGCCGATCAGAATATGTATCGGATGAAAAACCAACGTATCCAGCAGACGCTGAAATAATAAAGGACTCATTATGATCAGAAAATATTTCGTCCCCGCCCTGATGGCGGCGGCGCTTTTGACAGGTTGCCAGGCTCCTCAGGGAAAATTTACCCCCGAGCAGGTGGCGGCGATGAAATCTTACGGCTTTACTGAAAGCAATGGCGATTGGTCCCTGGGCTTATCCGATAGCATCCTGTTTGACAAGAATGACTACCGACTACGTCCCGACAGCCGCCAGCAGATCACCACGATGGCCTCGCGGCTGGCGGCTACCGGGATCACCCATAGCCGCCTTGAAGGCCATACCGATAATTATGGTGAAGATAGCTACAATGAAGCCCTGTCGCTTAAGCGGGCCAACAGCGTGGCCGATGCCTGGGCGGAAGGCGCTCATGTCCCACGCAGTAATTTAGTCACCCGCGGCCTTGGCAAAAAATACCCGATCGCCAGCAACGACACGGCGGCCGGGCGCGCCGAAAACCGCCGGGTAACGGTGGTCATCAGCACGCCGTAAGTCTTCACTTAGTCGCTGGACTTCATCATCCTCATTGCCGTTGCCGCGCGCCAGCGCAGGTAGTCAACGGCAATGAACAGCAACAGGCTGGCTCCCATTAACGGCATGGCCAATCCAAGGGCAAACGCCAGCCCAAGCACCAGGCTTCGGGCAGGCCAGGCGAGCGACAGCCACGCCTGCAGCAGCGAATGCGCCGGATCCCAGGCGGCCTGAGGCGGACGGCGGATCCACCATAACCGGTACCCCACCCCGATGGTAACGCACAGCGCGCAGCCAAATCCCACCAGCAGCAGCTGATTCGCCAGACCAAAGAGGATCCCCATATGGAAATCGACGCCCCAGCGGGTGAGCTTCGCCATCAGCGGAAAGTCGGCAAAACGCGTGCGATCCACCACCTGCATCGTGGTGCCATCGATCGCCACCGCGTCCACCTGCGTCGGCCAGCGACGGTCGATCTCATTCACCGTCCAGGCGCGGTCGTCTGACACTGGCGGACGGATCTCCAGCCGGCTGGCGTTCAGCCCCGCCTGACGGGCCGCCGCCAGCGCCTGGTCAAACTGGGCCAACTGCAGCGCCGGCTGATGCTGGGCCATGGCCATCGCATCCATATGATGTCCGGCATGGGGATCGTGCGTCATCGCATCCATATGATGTCCGGCATGGGGATCGTGCGTCATCGGCATCTCGCCATGCAGCTGGGTATTGACCTGCGGCGTCAGCCAGCCGAACGCTGCCCGCATTTTGTCCACATTGCCGCCGGCCCATTGCGACCAGGTCAGGCCGGTGGCGGAGAAGAGCAGCATACCCACCAGTAAGCCCCAGCCCAGCGTCACGTGCAGCCGACGATGGTTCTGCAGGGCGTTATTCAGCCGCCGTTTTGGACGCGTCATCGCCCACAGGGCAATGCCTCCGAGCGCGGCCACCCACATCCAGGAGGCGGCCAGTTCGCTGTATAACCTCCCGCTGTCGCCCAGCAGCAGAGAGCGATGCGCATAATCAATCCACTGGCGCAGCGGCAGGATGCCGCTGGTGCCGTAGACCGTCATATCGCCCTTCACCCGCAGCGCGATCGGATCGACAAAAATAGCCCGGGATTCCGACTCTCCGAGACCCGTATCGGCAAACATAATGCGCGTGGTCTCGCCCAACGCAGGCGCCGGACGCACCGCCAGCAGCCGCAGATTGCCCTGGGTCGCTTCTTCGGCCACCGCAATCTGGGCGCTGAGCGGCTGCGGAGTCCCGTCGGCAAGGCCATGCAGCGCGTCGTGATAGAGCCAGTTTTCCAGCTGCGGCGTCGCCACGTACAACGTACCGGTCAGGGCAGCGACAAAGATAAACGGTCCGATAAACAGACCAATATAAAAATGGAGGCGACGCAGCAGGTTCAGCCATGCCGCGCGCGAGGTGCAGGTTGTCATACTTTTCCTTTTTTAAAGCAAAAGAGGTCGTTGCGCGGTGCGCAGATTGATTTTTATTAAAGGGAAAAAGCAGACAACCGCGGCGGGGCGCGGGTTTCGGGGTAGAGCCAGGGAAAGTAGTGCCAGTGCTTTAATACCGGGCGAGAAACCGGCAGGCGAATGCGCCGCAGGAGCATGGCGACGAACAGCGCCAGCGCGAAAAGGAGCCCCGGGACATGGGCTAACAGCACGCAATAGCCACACGCTTCGGCATGGTCCAGCGGCATTTCGTGTCCGGTATGCGTAGCGCCGTCTGTGCTGTGCATCATTGCCATCTTGTGCCCGGGCATCTGCGCCATGCTCGCGGACGAGCTATCCATCATCATGGCGTGGTGCATGCCGGGCATGGCGCTCATGGGGTCTTTTTGCAGGGAGACGGAGATCAGGGGGGCCACCACGATCAGCAGGATCGCCAACAGCGCCAGCCAGGCGGCTCGCCGTTTAGGTGTCGTTTGCTGAAAACTGTTACTGACCACCGCCCCTCCGTATAGAGGGCGTATTGTAAATGATTTACATCACGATGGTTACAACAAAGATAAAAAAAGGGCCGGCCCTGAGGCCAGCCCTTTTTGTCAGGATGTCGCGAAAGCGAATCTTAGTTAAGACGCTCTTTGATACGAGCAGACTTACCAGTGCGCTCACGCAGGTAGTACAGTTTAGCTTTACGTACAGCACCACGACGTTTAACAGCAATGCTGTCAACTACCGGAGAGTGAGTCTGGAAGACACGCTCAACGCCTTCGCCGTTGGAAATTTTGCGAACAGTGAATGCAGAGTGCAGACCGCGGTTACGAATAGCGATAACCACGCCCTCGAATGCCTGCAGACGTTTTTTGGAACCTTCAACAACCCATACTTTCACTTCCACGGTATCACCCGGACGGAAGGAAGGTACGTCCTGCTTCATCTGTTCTTGTTCAAGTTGCTTAATAATGTTGCTCATAATTTAATCTCTTATCCTGGGTAAACTGATATTGGGGGCTCACGCCTGCCCATCATGTTTATGCTGCTGTTGCGCGTGTTCAGTTTTGAACTCCGCCAGCAGCTTTGCTTGCTCTTCAGTCAGAGCCAGGTTTTCCAGAAGTTCAGGTCTTCTAAGCCAGGTGCGGCCCAGCGACTGCTTCAGACGCCAGCGACGTATCTCAGCATGGTTTCCCGACAGCAATACTGGCGGTACTTCCATCTCCTCTAACACTTCAGGACGGGTATAGTGGGGGCAATCCAGCAACCCATCAGCAAAGGAATCTTCCGTTGCCGATGCTTCATGGCCCAGTACTCCCGGAATGAACCGGGAAACGGAGTCAATCAGCGTCATTGCCGGTAACTCACCACCGCTGAGAACGTAATCGCCGATTGACCATTCTTCGTCAATTTCGGTTTGGATTACGCGCTCGTCTATCCCTTCGTAGCGACCGCACACCAGAATCAGTTTCTGATTCGTTGCCAGTTCGCTGACGCCCGCTTGATCAAGCTTGCGTCCCTGAGGTGACAGATAAATCACCTTCGCGCCTTCACCTGCCGCGGCTTTTGCTGCATGAATGGCATCCCGTAAGGGTTGCACCATCATTAGCATCCCCGGTCCGCCGCCGTAAGGACGATCGTCCACGGTACGGTGCCGGTCATGCGTGAAGTCGCGAGGACTCCAGCTTTCGATGCTCAGCAGGCCATTTTTTACTGCCCGGCCAGTTACCCCGTAATCGGTAATTGCGCGGAACATTTCAGGAAACAGGCTAATTATGCCAATCCACATAGCGCCGTCTTTTACCGTTTATCCGGAGAATTTAAAAACCAGGATCCCAATCTACTTCGATAGTACGCGTAGTGAGATCGACTTTCTTGATAACCTGCCCATCGAGGAACGGAACCAACCGCTCCTTGATACCAAATGCATCTTTCAGGTTTGCCTTGATGACGAGCACGTCATTCGACCCGGTTTCCATCATATCGATGACTTTACCGAGGCTATAGCCTTCCGTCGTAACTACCTGGCAGCCCATCAGGTCTTTCCAGTAGTAGTCACCCTCTTCCAGCTCCGGCAACTGCGATGAATCCACGATAATTTCGCAATTAGTCAGTAGATTCGCGGCATCACGATCGTCAACGCCTTTCAGCTTGATGATGATGTCCTGATTGTGGTGGCGCCAGCTTTCCAGCTCAACGACCTGCCACTGACCCGCCTTCTGGATTAACCAGGGCTGATAGTCAAAAATGCTTTCGGCGTCTTCGGTGGAGGAAAACACTCTGAGCCAACCACGGATACCGTAGGAAGAACCCATTTTCCCCAATACGATCGGATCAACAGGTGCTTGCGCGGTGTGTTGCTTGCTCATCATGACCACCGTGACAGATTAAGCTGCTTTGTTAGCGGCTTTGATCAGCGCGGCAACGCGATCGGAAACAGTAGCGCCCTGGCCAACCCAGTGAGCGATACGATCCAGATCCAGGCGAGTTTCTTCTTCCGCACCGTTAGCGATCGGGTTGAAGAAACCAACGCGCTCGATGAAGCGACCGTTGCGTGCATTACGGCTGTCGGTGACAACAACCTGGTAGAACGGACGCTTTTTAGCGCCGTGACGTGCTAAACGAATAGTTACCATAACATCCTCTTGTGTGAATAAAACAACCGGGCCCCATCGAGGAACGGAGCCCGGTGTCATATTAAAAGCCCGAAAATTTTACTGATTTCTGGGGAAAATGCAATCAGCAGTTGATAAGTCTGCTGTAAAAGGCCGTCGGCGGTGCAGCCAGTTTAGTACCAGCGTGTGCGCAACCACTGTAACGTACAGGTAGTACGTGAGGATGGCGAGCACACCCCGGCGCTAAAATGGCAAACAAGATAGCCTTATGCCCTTGTTTTTAACGACCCGGGAAGCCTGGCGGCATCATCCCTTTCATCCCGCGCATCATCTTCATCATGCCGCCTTTCGACTTCATCTTCTTCATCATGCGCTGCATGTCGTCGAACTGCTTGAGCAGACGGTTCACATCCTGCACCTGCATGCCGCAGCCGGCGGCGATACGGCGCTTACGCGAACCTTTGATGATTTCCGGCTTAGCGCGCTCTTTCAGTGTCATCGAGTTGATGATCGCTTCCATACGCACCAGCACTTTGTCGTCCATCTGCGCTTTCACGTTGTCCGGGATCTGCCCCATGCCCGGCAGCTTGCCCATCAGGCTGGCCATGCCGCCCATGTTTTTCATCTGGCGCAGCTGCTCAAGGAAGTCGGTGAGGTCGAAACCGTCGCCTTTCTTCAGCTTGGAGGCCAGCTTCTCGGCCTGCGCGCGGTCAACCTTGCTCTCGATATCTTCGATCAGCGACAGCACGTCGCCCATGCCGAGGATACGGGAAGCGACGCGGTCCGGATGGAACGGCTCCAGCGCTTCGGTTTTCTCGCCGACGCCGAGGAATTTAATCGGCTTGCCGGTAATATGGCGAATCGACAGCGCCGCGCCGCCGCGGGCGTCGCCGTCCACTTTGGTCAGCACCACGCCGGTCAGCGGCAGCGCTTCGTTAAAGGCCTTCGCGGTATTCGCCGCATCCTGACCGGTCATCGCATCGACGACGAACAGGGTTTCAACCGGGTTAATGGCGGCGTGGACGTGCTTGATTTCGTCCATCATCGCTTCGTCAACGTGCAGACGACCGGCGGTATCCACCAGCAGCACGTCGTAGAATTTGAGTTTCGCTTCTTTCAGCGCCGCGTTGACGATATCAACCGGCTTCTGCCCGACATCAGACGGGAAGAAATCGACGCCGACCTGCTCGGCCAGGGTTTCCAGCTGTTTGATCGCCGCCGGGCGGTAAACGTCCGCGGAAACGACCAGCACTTTCTTCTTGTGCTTCTCGCGCAGGAATTTCCCCAGCTTACCGACGCTGGTGGTTTTACCAGCACCTTGCAGGCCAGCCATCAGCACCACGGCCGGCGGCTGCGCGGCCAGGTCGAGCGTCTGGTTCTCTTCGCCCATCGCCGCCACCAGCTCGTTGCGGACGATTTTGACGAACTCCTGACCCGGGGTCAGGCTTTTATTGACTTCATGGCCGACCGCGCTCTCTTTGACGCGGCTGATGAAATCACGGACCACCGGAAGCGCAACGTCCGCTTCCAGCAGCGCCATGCGCACTTCGCGCAGGGTGTCTTTAATATTGTCTTCTGTAAGGCGTCCGCGGCCGCTAATGTTGCGCAGCGTACGCGACAAACGATCGGTTAAATTATCAAACATTGTCTCTCGCCTGAGGTGGAAACGGTCGGTCGCCGCAGCGACACACAAAACGAATGTGGCGGAGTATAACACGACATCAATCTGAATGTGCTGCAACGGTTGGAGCAGAGGCCTGCTAACGTTATACTGCTTCTCTTTCTTATTTAGCCAACAGCCGACACCTATGCCTGTTTTTGCTCTACTCGCCCTTGTCGCCTACTCCGTCAGCCTCGCGCTGATTATCCCCGGCTTGCTGCAAAAAAACAGCAGCTGGCGGCGAATGGCGATTTTATCTGCGACTATCGCCTTGATCTGCCATGCTTTTGCGCTGGAAGCACGGATATTCCCCGGCGGCGAGAGCGGGCAAAATCTCAGCTTACTGAACGTCGGGTCGCTGGTCAGCCTGATGATCTGTACGGTGATGACTATCGTGGCCTCGCGCAATCGCGGCTGGCTGCTGCTGCCTATCGTCTATGCCTTCGCGCTGATCAACCTGGCCTTCGCCACATTCGTGCCTAACGAATATATCACCCACCTGGAAACCACCCCGGGGATGCTGGTGCATATCGGCCTGTCGCTCTTCTCGTACGCCACGCTGATCATCGCCGCGCTGTATGCGTTGCAGCTGGCGTGGATCGACTACCAGCTCAAGAATAAAAAGCTGGCCTTCAGCAGCGAAATGCCGCCGCTGATGAGCATTGAGCGCAAAATGTTCCACATCACCCAGGTCGGCGTGGTGCTGCTGACCCTGACGCTGTGCAGCGGCCTGTTCTACATGCACAATCTGTTCAGCAGCGAAAATATCGATAAAGCGGTGCTGTCGATTATTGCGTGGTTCGTCTATATCGTCCTGCTGTGGGGGCACTATCATGAAGGGTGGCGCGGACGTCGTGTGGTCTGGTTCAGCGTCGCTGGCGCCGGTCTGCTGACGCTGGCCTATTTTGGTAGCCGCGTGCTGCAGCAGTTCGTGAGCTAAGTCTTTTAAGGAATCCTACGTGGAACATATCTCCACCACCACGCTGATCATAACGCTGATCGTCATGGTGATTATCTCTGCCTATTTCTCCGGTTCCGAAACCGGCATGATGACGCTGAACCGCTACCGGTTGCGCCACATGGCGAAACAAGGCAACCGCCCCGCCAAGCGCGTGGAGAAGCTGCTGCGCAAGCCGGACCGCCTGATTAGCCTTGTGCTGATCGGCAATAACCTTGTCAACATTCTCGCCTCGGCGCTGGGCACCATCGTCGGCATGCGCCTGTACGGCGACGCCGGCGTCGCGATCGCCACCGGCGTACTTACCTTTGTGGTGCTGGTATTTGCCGAAGTGCTGCCGAAGACCATCGCCGCCCTCTATCCGGAAAAGGTCGCCTACCCCAGCAGCTTCCTGTTGGCGCCCCTGCAGGTGCTGATGATGCCGCTGGTGTGGCTGCTGAATACCATCACCCGCATACTGATGCGCATGATGGGCATCCGCACCGATACCGTCATCAGCAGCGCCCTGAGCAAAGATGAACTGCGCACGATTGTGAATGAATCCCGTTCACAAATCTCACGACGCAATCAGGATATGCTGCTGTCGGTGCTGGACCTGGAGAAGGTCAGCGTTAACGACATCATGGTGCCGCGCAATGAGATTGTCGGCATCGATATCAATGATGACTGGAAATCTATCGTCCGCCAGCTGACCCACTCCCCGCATGGCCGCATCGTGCTCTACCGCGATTCGCTGGACGATGCCATCAGCATGCTGCGCGTTCGCGAAGCCTACCGTCTGATGACGGAGAAGAAAGAGTTCACAAAAGAGATCATGCTGCGGGCGGCAGATGAGATCTACTTTGTGCCGGAAGGCACGCCGCTCAGCACCCAGCTGGTGAAATTTCAGCGCAATAAAAAGAAAGTCGGTCTGGTGGTCGATGAATACGGCGATATTCAGGGGCTGGTCACCGTCGAAGATATTCTTGAAGAGATTGTCGGCGACTTCACCACCTCCATGTCACCCACCCTGGCGGAGGAAGTGACCCCGCTTAACGACGGCACGGTGATTATCGATGGCAGCGCCAACGTTCGCGAAATCAACAAAGCGTTTAACTGGCACCTGCCGGAAGATGAAGCGCGCACCGTCAACGGTATTATCCTCGAAGCGCTGGAAGAGATCCCGGTCCCGGGCACCCGCGTGCGCATTGAGCAGTACGATATAGATATCCTCGACGTGCAGGACAACATGATCAAACAGGTGAAAGTGATGCCGGTGAAATCATTACGCGAGAGCGTCGCGGAGTAGCGCGAGCGAAGGAATTAATATCACGGTGGGCTGCGGCCCGCCGTTTTTTTATCTCGCGCCAGCAGCGATGACACAAAAAACGGCCGCCCGCAGGCAGCCGTTGAGCAAGGCAGCAAGCGTTATTTCGCTTTCGCTACCGTCACCATCGCGGCGCGAATAGTACGGCCGTTCAGGGTATAACCTTTCTGCATCACGGCCAGCACGTTGCCCGCCGCCACATCTTCAGACTCGACCATCGCAATGGCCTGGTGGACGTTCGGATCCAGCGGAACGTTGGTGTCGGCGATCACTTCCACGCCGAACTTACGCACTACGTCCAGCATAGATTTCAGGGTCAGTTCGATCCCCTCCACCATCGGCGCCAGCTCCGGGTTAGCCTTGTCAGCCACTTCCAGCGCGCGGTCCAGGCTGTCGATCACCGGCAGCAGTTCATTGACGAATTTTTCCAGCGCGAATTTGTGCGCTTTCTCGATATCCTGCTCGGTACGACGACGCAGGTTATCTTCGTCGGCTTTGGCACGCAGCATCACTTCACGTTCACGTTTCTGCGCTTCAGCCAGCTGGGCTTCCAGATTCGCAATTTTTTCATCGCGCGGATCCACCTGCTCAGCCGAAACTTCAGGCTCTACCGCCTCAACGTCGTCGTGCTGCTCCGTGATAATTTCTTCCGGGGCTTGCCCCTCAGGCGTTTTCTGTTCTTTACTACTCATGAATTTCTCCGCGTTTTTTCGCATTCATCTCGCTAACTTCGCTTATTATGGGGATCAGTTTCCGGGTTTCAAGGGAAGCGGACAGATTGTCACTATTTCATTTAACGCAAGGACATCCAGATCATGAAGAACCATTTCAAGTGTATCGGCATTGTGGGACATCCTCGTCACCCCACCGCCCTGACCACACATGAAATGCTCTGGCGCTGGCTGTGCAGCAAAGGGTATGAAGTGCTGGTTGAACAGCAGATCGCCCATGAACTTCAGCTCAGCAACGTGAAAACCGGCACGCTGGCGGAGATTGGCCAACAGGCCGACCTCGCGGTGGTGGTGGGCGGCGACGGCAATATGCTCGGCGCGGCGCGGACCCTGGCCCGTTACGACATTAACGTCATCGGCATTAACCGCGGCAACCTCGGCTTTCTCACCGACCTTGACCCGGACAACGCCCTGCAGCAGCTCGCCGACGTGCTGGAAGGCCACTACATCGCCGAGAAACGCTTTCTGCTGGAGGCCCAGGTGTGTCAGCAGGATTGCCAGAAACGTATCAGCACCGCCATCAACGAAGTGGTGCTGCACCCTGGCAAAGTGGCGCATATGATTGAGTTCGAAGTCTATATCGACGAAGTCTTTGCGTTCTCTCAGCGATCCGATGGCCTGATTATCTCCACTCCGACCGGCTCCACCGCCTATTCGCTGTCGGCCGGCGGCCCAATCCTTACGCCGTCGCTGGACGCCATCACCCTGGTGCCGATGTTCCCGCACACCCTTTCAGCGCGACCGCTGGTGATCAACGGCGACAGCACCATCCGCCTGCGCTTCTCTCACCGCTGCAGCGATCTGGAGATCAGCTGCGACAGCCAGATTGCCCTGCCGATCCAGGATGGCGAAGATGTCCTCATTCGCCGCTGTGATTATCACCTCAATCTGATTCACCCTAAAGATTACAGCTATTTCAATACATTAAGCACCAAGCTCGGCTGGTCGAAAAAATTGTTCTGATTTTCACGGCTGCCTCTTTACTGGATAAAAAACCAGTCTATACTGTACGAAAACACAGTATTGGTTTTTCATACAGGAAGGCAGCTATGTTGGCGCAACTCACCATCAGTAATTTTGCTATCGTTCGTGAACTGGAAATTGATTTCCACAGCGGCATGACCGCCATCACCGGGGAAACCGGCGCCGGGAAATCCATTGCCATCGACGCGCTGGGGCTGTGCCTCGGCGGCAGAGCGGAAGCCGACATGGTGCGTCGCGGCGCCACCCGTGCCGACCTGTGCGCGCGCTTCGCGCTGAAAGATACCCCTGCCGCCCAGCGCTGGCTGGAAGAGAATCAGCTGGAGAGCGGGCGTGAGTGTTTACTTCGCCGGGTGATCAGCGCCGACGGCCGCTCGCGCGGCTTCATCAACGGCACCGCCGTCCCACTCTCGCAGCTGCGCGAGCTGGGCCAGCTGCTGATCCAGATCCACGGCCAGCATGCCCACCAGCTGCTGACCAAACCCGAACACCAAAAAACGCTGCTCGACGGCTATACCGGTGAGTATGCGCTTACTCAGCGTATGGCCGAGCACTATCGCCAGTGGCACCAGAGCTGCCGCGAGTTGGCCCAGCATCAGCAGCAGAGCCAGGAGCGCGCCGCCCGCGCCGATCTGCTGCAGTATCAGCTTAAAGAGCTGAACGAATTTAACCCGCTGCCGGGAGAATTCGAGCAGATTGACGAAGAGTACAAGCGCCTGGCCAACAGCGGCCAGCTGCTCAGCACCTGCCAGCACGCCCTTACGGTACTGGCGGACGGCGAAGAGGCCAATCTGCAGAGCCAGCTTTATACCGCGAAGCAGCTGGTTAGCGAGCTGGTGGGCATGGACAGCAAGCTTTCCGGCGTCCTGGATATGCTGGAAGAGGCGGCCATTCAGCTCAGCGAGGCCAGCGACGAGTTGCGCCACTACCATGACCGTCTGGATCTCGATCCGAACCGTCTGTTTGAACTTGAGCAACGGATTTCCCGACAAATCGCGCTGGCGCGTAAACATCAGGTGATGCCGGAAGAGCTGCCGGCGGTTTATCAGGCGATGCTGGAAGAGCAGCGCCTGCTGGACGACAGCGCCGGCTCGCTGGAATCCCTCAGCCAGCAGGTGGTCGAACATCATCAGCTGGCGCTGGAGACCGCACGCCAGCTGCATGCCCTGCGCCAGGCCAGCGCCGACGAGCTGACCCAGCTTATCACCGAAAGTATGCACTCACTTTCGATGCCGCACGGGGTCTTCGCGATTGAGGTCGCGTTCGATGAACGCCATCTCACCGCCGACGGCGCCGACCATATTGAGTTCCGCGTCACCACTAACCCCGGTCAGCCGCTGCAGCCAATCGCCAAAGTGGCCTCCGGCGGCGAACTGTCGCGCATTGCGCTGGCGATTCAGGTGATCACCGCGCGTAAAATGGAAACCCCGGCGCTCATCTTCGACGAAGTGGACGTCGGCATCAGCGGCCCGACCGCTGCGGTGGTCGGCAAGCTGCTGCGCCAGCTGGGCGAGTCCACGCAGGTGATGTGCGTGACCCACCTGCCGCAGGTCGCAGGCTGCGGCCACCATCATTTCTTTGTCTGCAAAGAGACCGATGGCGAGATGACCGAAACCCATATGCAGCCGCTGGATAAACGTGCTCGCTTGCAGGAGCTGGCCCGTCTGCTGGGCGGCAGCGAAGTCACGCGCAACACCCTGGCGAACGCGAAAGAGTTGCTTGCGGCGTAAACTTTTTGATTTTCACAGGGTCATAGTGAACAGCAAATTGCCTGCTGACCTGCAGCCGGAGGTTTCCAACGGCGCGAAGGTCTATTATTATCGGCATATTACAGATGAGCCACGTACTGCTCGGGCCCAAAAAGGAATCAAATCACTATGCGCTGTAAAACGCTGACTGCTGCCGCAGCGGTTCTTCTTATGTTGACCGCAGGCTGTTCCACTCTGGAACGAGTGGTTTACCGTCCTGACATCAACCAGGGTAACTATCTGGCACCAAACGATGTAGCAAAAATTCGTGTCGGTATGACGCAACAGCAGGTAGCTTATGCTCTGGGGACGCCAATGATGACGGATCCGTTCGGCACCAATACCTGGTTCTATGTCTTCCGTCAGGAGCCGGGCCACCAGAAAGTGACTCAGCAGACCCTAACCCTGACCTTCAACAGCGGCGGTGTGTTGACTAACATTGATAACAAGCCTGCGCTGACCAGTCAGTAAGGCCCGGAAAAGCAAAAAAGCGCTCGGTGAGCGCTTTTTTTATGGCTGATAGCCGGTCTGCTGCTGGTTACTTTGCGGCGCTTTTCTCTGCCCGCTGGCGACGCAGCTCTTTCGGGTCTGCGATCAGCGGTCGATAGATTTCGACCCGGTCGCCGTCGTGAACTTCGTCATGCAGCTTTACCGGACGACTGTAGATACCCAGCTTGTTTTTCGCCAGATCAATGTCATCACGCAGCGCCAGCAGACCGCTGGCGATAATCGCCTGCTCGACCGTCGCCCCCTCGTCCAGGGTGACCCGCTGCAGATACTGCTTTTCAGGCAGCGCGTAGGCCACTTCAACACGAATATTAGCCGGCACTGTAAACCTCTTTGGCGCGCGAAGTGAACGCCTGCACCATGTTAGCGGCCAGCTCTTTGAAGATCCGGCCAAAAGCCATCTCAATCAGTTTATTGGTAAACTCGAAATCGAGATGGAATTCTATTTTGCAGGCCTCGGGGCTCAGCGGAATAAACTTCCAGCCGCCAATCAGCTTCTTGAACGGGCCATCCACCAGGCTCATCAAAATGCTCTGGTTGCTGGTCAGTGTATTGCGTGTGGTGAAGGTCTTACTGATGCCGGCTTTGGACACATCAACCGCCGCCGTCATTTGCGTCGGCCCCAATTCCAGCACGCGGCTACCGGTGCAGCCTGGCAGAAAATCAGGATAGGACTTCACATCGTTTACCAGTTGATACATCTGTTCCGCGCTGAAAGGCACCAGCGCAGTACGGCTAATCTGAGGCATAGCAGGTTCCACATTTAAACACAGTGCAAATAATATCATTTATCTGCTGCTAAAAAAAACGCTGTGCCGCAACTCGTGCTAAGATGCGCAGTACACCTCGCAGGATGCGATCGAGGTAACTGTGTATAAGACGATGACTTCAGGACATTATGACTAAGAAAAAAGCCCACAAACCTGGATCAGCCACCATTGCGCTGAATAAACGCGCCCGTCACGAATACTTTATCGAAGATGAATACGAGGCTGGTCTCGCCCTGCAGGGCTGGGAGGTCAAATCCCTGCGTGCAGGTAAAGCCAACATCGGCGATAGCTATGTCATCCTGAAGGATGGCGAAGCCTTCCTGTTCGGCGCCAACTTTACGCCTATGGCCGTGGCTTCCACCCACTATGTCTGCGACCCGACGCGCACCCGTAAGCTGCTGCTCAACCAGCGCGAACTCGACACGCTGTACGGCCGCATTAACCGCGAAGGTTACACCGTCGTCGCCCTGTCGCTGTACTGGAAGAACGCCTGGTGCAAAGTGAAAATCGGCGTCGCCAAAGGTAAGAAACAGCACGACAAGCGTACCGACCTGAAAGATCGTGAATGGGCGCTGGATAAGGCGCGTATTATGAAGCACGCCGGACGTTAATTTCCCCTCCCAGAGGGCCAGCTCTCGCTGGCCCTTACGCTATATCCTTGTTGATGCTGCTTTTTCGTCCACCCTGCTGAAATAATCCTGCGTGATGGGGCTGGTAACGACATTCACAAATCTGTTATACTTGACCTACACATTGGGGCTGATTCTGGATTCGACGGGATTTGCGAAACCCAAGGTGCATGCCGAGGGGCGGTTGGCCTCGTAAAAAGCCGCAAAAAATAGTCGCAAACGACGAAAACTACGCTTTAGCAGCTTAATAACCTGCTCTGAGCCCTCTCTCCCTAGCTTCCGCTCTTAAGACGGGGATCAAAGAGAGGTCAAACCCAAAAGAGATCGCGTGGATGCCCTGCCTGGGGTTGAAACGTTAAATCTAATCAGGCTAGTTTGTTAGTGGCGTGTCTGTCCGCAGCTGGCAAGCGAATGTAAAGACTGACTAAGCATGTAGTGCCGAGGATGTAGGAATTTCGGACGCGGGTTCAACTCCCGCCAGCTCCACCAAATCATGATCCGGATACGTCCGGTGAAGTACAGAAAGCCCGCATGGCACAAGCCCTGCGGGCTTTTTTGTATCTGTCGTTGTCCGAGAACATCCGGCTAAATCCGGTGATTATTGGTATACGTTTAGGTATACGGTAGGATGTATACCTAAAAGCGTATACCAATTCATGAAGGAGCGGCCACAGTGGCGCGGACAACACGCCCCCTGACCAACACCGAAGTTCTGCGCGCTAAAGCGTTAGAGAAGGATCTAACGCTGCATGATGGCGACGGGCTTTTCCTTATAGTGAAAACCAGCGGGAAAAAGCTCTGGCGTTTCCGTTATCAACGTCCGGCGACAAAACAGCGGACAATGATGGGGCTGGGTGCCTTCCCAGCCCTTTCGCTTGCTGACGCCCGAGGTTTAAGGGCTGATTACCTTGCCCTATTAGCCAACGGAATCGACCCGCAAATTCAAGCTGAAGTTGCAGAGGAACAGCAGCAAATCGCACTGGACAGTATTTTTTCAACGGTCGCCGCTAACTGGTTCCAACTCAAAAGCAAAAGCGTTACCCCTGATTACGCAAAAGACATTTGGCGCTCACTGGAGAAAGATGTATTCCCTGCAATTGGTGAGATTCCCGTTCAGCAAATCAAAGCCCGAACATTTGTTGAAGCACTTAAGCCAATCAAAGCTCGTGGGGCGCTTGAGACTGTTCGTAGACTGGTGCAGCGCATAAACGAGATAATGATTTATGCGGTTAACACCGGTTTGATTGATGCCAACCCTGCATCCGGTATTAGTATGGCATTTGAGAAACCAAAAAAAGCAAAACATGCCGACGCTGCGACCAGAAGAATTGCCGAAGCTAATGCGTTCTTTAATCATGTCAAACCTGTCTGTTCCGACTCGCTGCCTCATTGAATGGCAACTCCTGACACTTGTGCGCCCTTCTGAGGCCTCAGGTGCTCGGTGGGCGGAGATCGATCTCGATGCAAAGTTCTGGACTATTCCAGCCGAGCGGATGAAAGCCAAGCGTGAGCATATTGTTCCCCTATCACCTCAAGCATTAGATATTCTGGAAGTGATGAAGCCAATCAGTGCTCACCGTGAGCATATTTTTCCAAGCAGAAATGATCCAAAGCAAGCGATGAATAGTCAGACTGCAAATGCTGCGTTAAAACGAATTGGATATGGGGGTAAGTTAGTAGCACATGGTTTGCGCTCAATAGCGAGTACTGCTATGAATGAAGCGGGTTTCAATGCAGATGTTATTGAAGCGGCTTTAGCTCATAGTGATAAAAATGAAGTTCGAAAGGCTTATAATCGCTCGACTTATCTTCATCAGAGAGTCGAGCTTATGTGCTGGTGGGGTAACGAAATTCATCCATGATACAAATGGCCAGCCTGTATATACTAGGCTGGCCAATTATCACTCAATATCCTTCAAAAGTGAGTCAGGAAAATATACATCCTCAAGTACTCCAATTTTTCTTACCCAACTCTCAGCTAATGCAGTTGTAAGTGATAATTCTGATATATTACAAAAGTAATTTGCGCTTGCATCAGCCAGTATAGGATCATCTTCCTTACCAACATAATACAAGCATGCTGCGAATAGTTTTTGTAAAAGTAAGATGCCTGTATGCCCCCTAACTACTCTGGAGCAAACCCCAACCTCTGAAGCTATGACGCTGGGTAATACTGCATCAAAAGCATTAAAAAAGCTGTTTACACATTCCGGGTCAATATCATAAGCGTCACGCCTAACCAGATTGATATATCCTTCATTAATTACTATATCCTTCCAATCAATCAACGCAGCCGGCAATCCAGACTTATCAATATTCTTGGCTGCAATAGAAATTGCAGCTAGAACAGCAAAAGATGAGGATATTAGCTTCGAGAATAATTCGATAGCTTTATACTTATATTCAGAGGGCGAAAGAAACTGAAAAGCATCCATTATTACTGCGGCATTGAAGAAATAATTCTCAAGCGAATGTCCTAAAGTCCAATACAAAGAATCGTCACAATAATGTGAATTCAATAAATCTTCAACCTGGTCATTAAAAGTGAACTCTCTGAATTCGCGATCGCATAGAAAAGATATATTATCTTTACTTTTAACCCTCGAATGAATAGTCTCTATTTTCAACCTATTGTTTTTAGACATAGCTTTGTCAGATGCTTTTATGTCTTGCGCTGTGTCAATTTTAACCTTGGACGCAGGATTAAATTTATAAATTAATTGATATAGGTGTGAACGGTCATGTCTTCCTTCTACCAACAACCGCTTTTTAGAGCTCATGCTCAATGATGTGATATAGCTATCAACAGTGTAAGCACATGAACTCATAAAGATTCATCCTCTTCCATTTCTTCTGAGTCTTTATGATTATCGTCATCACGCGAAGAAATAAACTCCGGTGAAATATTTATCATAAAATCTTCGTAGCCTGTTGCAATAGATGGCGAGTGTGTACACACAATAATTTGTCGGCCACTAAGTTGGGAAAGCATTCTTTTTAATAGATCTTCTTGCCAATCGATGTGTAGCGAAATCTCAGGTTCATCAATAAGTACAATTGCATCATCTCCCATCTTAGATGCTGCATAAAGCATAGTTAAAAGTTGCCTTTCCCCAGAGGATAAAACTCTAATAGGACTCCATGAACCATCCGGGAATTTAAGTCCGACTTTTGGATACTTCCGCCTTAAGTCAAAATCATAAGCCATCTCTTTATCTTCTAAAAATGAATTAACAGATGACATGTAGTTATCAATTTCAGAAAAAGCTTTTTCTTGATAATCTTGCCTATCCCTCAACGCATCGCGATATACAACCAAAGCACCTGAAACAGAATTTTCGACCTTGCCCTTTAAATTTCTATTAATTAAAGACCTAATCTCTTCATATACCTTTGAATACTCCGCATAATAATCATTTTTAATTGAGCTATCTTGTGCTATTGCTAACCCTTCTATTTCTTTTAATAAATCCCCAGTAATTTCTCCTTCTACAGCTGAATTATCAAATAATGCCGAAAATACTTTAACAAATGATTCAGAAAAAGTTCGACTTTCATAAGCTGCTATACCCAATTGCGCTCGCCTGATTTCTTCTCTCAAACGTTCTTCGATCTCCATTGGAGATGGATAATTTATACTAGGCAAAAAATGACCAAACAGCTCACGCGCAAAAACACTGGCTTTACGATTATAAAATGAGGGGCGAAGAGCTCTTCTCTCATATGCTGCATCCGAAGAAGAACTCCATGCTTCTAACATAGTTCGAAATGCAGGGAAGTAAGATGCACTTACCTTTTGCAGTTCATTCTCCTTAACAAATCTATTTATATCAATTACCAACATTGATTTAACATCTCGATCCCTCATATGGCGGTCACTTTCAATTTCTCTCACCGCTGCCATAGCTTCATCAACTGCGAAGTTGATATGCTTCCCGTTGGAAAGCACCACCGAGATATAAGATTGCTCTTCTATTTTATCTCTGCGTATTTCTATTTCCATGCCATCGCTGTATGTAGCCTTTATTTCTTCAAAAGTTAAGAACGCAAATCTAATAAAATCGCCATTGACTATATTAGCAATAACATGTATGAGTGTAGATTTTCCAGCGCCATTCTTACCATGAATAACATTAAGATCATTAAAAAAATCCACACTTAAATTATATCTATTATGGATTTTTGAAAGCTCTATTTTACTTATTGTTCTGACAGCCACAATTCATCTCCTTTTGCAGTACATTTGAGCCCCAACAGAAACTTAAGTTAAGACTCCCTCTGACAAGCAGCACCAAAGTTACCAATATATTGCTAAATTAGCCTTGAGTACACGTTTGATCAATTCCAAAAAAACATTATTAAAATTTTATACTACTACCATGCGCGCGCAATGCTCTCCCCGCCCCGCCTGCCCGCTTAAGGGGGCGCTTTTAATGCAGGTGCATGACCAGCCTCAGGGCGCGCCAGTGCTGGCGCTGGCGGGGAATTCAGTGACGTTAAAACGCATGCAAAACCATGCACCTTATGCATGCATGGCTTTTATACGTAAAAATAGCGGGATTTTCGGGGATTTTTAAGCGAACTATTGCACAGCCAGTTCTGCACGGCGGCGGTTGTAATTCAGGTTCTGTGCAGGTGTAAATTTTTCACGATTATCATCACGCGAAGCCGCGTCAGGTCTGAATCCGATGGCCGTTAAAATGTCATTATCCTGCGCCGAATAATTAATTTTTTCACCGGCGACCAGCCAGAGCTGTAGCGCCTCACGCAGATAATCGAGTGAGCGCTGCATGGCGCAGCGCTGAACGGCGGAATGTTGCCCGGAATAATTCATCAGCTCAGGGGCAAGGGCGGCGGCCAGCTCCGCGCCGTGCGCCTGCATAAAATCATTTAATCGGTCGCAGATGCTGATGCGCTGCACCTCCTCATGCGAACGGATATAGCGACCGGCAGCCTGATTAATTTCCCATTTTTTCACGTCGATAATCTCGCGCAGGGTTTGCAGGCTCTGGCCGCTGTGGCCGTTACCGGCAAGCTGTTCGCGGTATGCCTGTTCGGCCTGCTTCAGTTCATCCCGGCGTTGCAGCCAGGCGGATTTATTTGCCTGACAGGCCTCACAGGCTTTCTGTAGCGTCAGTGTGGTCACGTATGTCTCTCCTGATGTCTGGCCGTGCTCACGCACCGGCACGGTTAACGGTGGCCGCCGGTGCGAGTACAGGGATAACCGGCTCGGTCGCCGGTGAACGTATAACCCCGTCGATGGATTCAAGCGTGCGGAATGTGGCCGAGCATTCGATGTTCATGCACTGGTGATAGCGCTGTTTGACGTTATCGGACAGATACCGGCTGGTGCGGGAATGCGCGCTGGTTTTGCAGAACGGACAGTGAAACATGCTTACCCCTCCGCTTTTGTCTCGCCATTTTCAGCCAGCTTTCTGGCAAGCATCATCCTCTTCGCAGGGCTGCGTAACAGTTCCGTATCAACGTCAGTAATTTGCGGCCGGTGCATGCCCGTCACGGACAACACCGGCTCCTGCGTCATATCGAAGTGATACAGGCTGCCCTGACGGCTCAGCGCATCGCGCAGCTCGCCGGTGGCCACGGACTGAGGAGCGCTTTCTCCCTTCATTTCGAGGGCACGAATGCGCAGCAGGAAAGCGCGGATGAGGGCGACAGGAATCGCATTGACAGCCTGAGCCCATTCCGCACCGGCATAAGCGGTAAAAGCATCTTCATGCGCTGAAAGGTATTTATTGCCGGTGGAGCAGGCATTCAGCATAGCGCGTGTCCGGTCTGTCTCCAGCTCCGCAATCAGACCGGTGAACTCGTCGGCCAGCTCGCGACTGGCGATACGCCTGCTGTGCTCAGCTTTCATTTCAGGGGTGAGACTGCCGCGCAGGGTGCGAAAGCGGCTGCGCCAGTCCAGCTCCGCTTCTGGGCTCTCATCGAGGGCGGTCTGCCGCTCCTGCTTACAGCGTTCAATGGACGTATCAATCTCTTTCAGCGCCTGCATGCTGGCCGCGTGGGTGTCTCTGGCCGCAGTAAATGCGCTCAGCTTGTCGGTGACGTGCTGGCTGTTCTCCGCGTACTGCTGAGCGGCAACGTCTTGCAGGGCGGTAATGACTGTTTCGGGTTTCATGTTCAGGCTCTCCGTTTATTCAACCTGAAATTATTCTGCCCTTCATCACACAACATCTCGATTCATTGCAGTTGTGGCAGTTCTGGCACAAACAGCACTCAAAACCCGGCTGGCCAGAGAAAGACCTCAGCAAAACCTTGCTCATCGTTTGTTTTTTTACTTATAACTGTTCACTACTGTTCACCTTAAATAAAAATATAAGTAATACAGTGAGATAAAGGGTGAACAGTTGAGGGACTGACTGTTCACCGTCTGTTCACCACTGTTCACCCTCCTGTTTTGCTCTGCCTATACCGCTTAGACTTTATTTCGATTAAAAATGAAAAATGTATAACTTAAAGCAATAGAAATTGCTGCATTGTAATGCAGTGATTTGCATATCTTTGCCAGCGTTTGCCTTTGTTCGCCAGAGCGAAAAGTCAATGTTTGTTTCCCCGAAAATCTCACATGACCCGAGGAAAAATATAGACATAATAAGGAGCTACCCGAAGCCGGACGGACATGACCGGCATTGTATGGACATTATGAGGTAGCCCGATGCACACCGCTTTTTCTTCCCCGTCTTCTGCCCCTGCCGCGCCGCTGATGCCGGTTTCTGATGCCGTTCAGGAGCGCTTTATCCGCCTGCCCGAAGTGATGCATCTGTGTGGCCTGTCCCGGTCGACCATTTATGACCTCATCAGCCGGGAAGCCTTCCCGAAACAAATCAGCCTGGGCGGTAAAAACGTGGCGTGGGCGCAGTCTGAAATCACCGCATGGATGGCAGATCGCATTGCCGAACGCAACCGGGGCTGTGACGCATGATGATGACCGTTCAGCATTCAGCCCCTTTTTCTGGCTTGCTTCTTTTCGCCGTTTCCAGGTATAGTTTTCCCGCTGTCGCAAAATCGACAGCCGGAATTGGCGTTCCGCGAAACTCAATGGCGACACCAGACGCGCCGTGCGTCTTTTTTTTCGTCGTAGCTCAGGCACACCCATTTTCCGGGTTGTGGTGTCTTTTTATACACCATGGTTCCAGCAAGATAATGGTAGTCCGGGCGGGGCAGCCTTCGGGCTGGCCGGTATCCATTGAGGCCGGTTACGCCAACCCCGTTCGGGCTGCCACCAGTGAAATTGGCGTTTCCGGTGGTAGCAGTAACCGCTACTCAATGGAGGCTGCCATCATGGCTACTATCCTCACCCCGTTACACCCGCAATTTGTTTTTGTGTTTGCCGCCGTTCGTCGTGCAGACCGTAAACCCCGTATTTGTATGCTCCGCACCGTTGCCGGTGATGAGCACGCCGCACGACTTTCCCTCGTTCGCGATTACGTCCTCTCATTTGCTGGCCGTCTGCCTGTTGCGGAGGTGCGCGCATGAGACACACCACCATTACCGCCCGTGACCTCGAATGTCTGGAGCATATGCGCAATGTCGGCCAGCTCGTCAGCGACCTGATGCAGGTACAGGACTGCGCCACCGTTCGTCGTGACCCGGCGCAGCAGTTACAGCTCACCTCCGTGATTTATCTCATGACCGCCCAGCTCGACGGCGTGGTTGAACGCTGCAATCAGCACTGGCTGACCGGGGAGGGCAACGTATGAAAAAGCCATTACCGCCCGTATTACGCGCCGCGCTGTATCGTCGCGCCGTGGCCTGTGCATGGCTGACCCTGTGCGAACGCCAGCGCCGCTACCCGAACCTCACCCTCGACGCGCTGGAAAGTGCCATCGCTACCGAGCTGGAGGGCTTCTACCTGCGCCAGCACGGCGAGGAAAAAGGCCGCCAGATAGCCTGTGCATTACTGGAAGATTTAATGGAAGCCGGTCCACTCAAAGCCGCGCCGTCGCTGTCCTTTCTCGGGCTGGCCGTGATGGATGAGCTTTGCGCCCGTCACATCACCGTACCGGTACTGCACTGAGGGAGAAAACAACGATGAAAATGAACGTAACAGAAACGGTAAAACAGGCGTGCGGCCACTGGCCGCGCATTCTTCCGGCGCTGGGTGTGAAGGTGATTAAAAACCGCCATCAGGCCTGTCCGGTGTGTGGCGGCTCTGACCGTTTTCGCTTTGACGATAAAGAAGGGCGCGGGACGTGGTTCTGCAATCAGTGCGGCGCGGGTGACGGGCTTAAGCTGGTAGAAAAAGTGTTTGGCGTGACCCCGTCAGAAGCCGCCGGGAAGGTGGACGCCGTGACCGGCAATCTGTCGCCGGTTGCCCCGGAAGTGATGGCAGCCGCAGAGGCTGAAACCGATGCCGACCGCAAAGCGGCGGCCGCGCTGGCCGTCAGACTGCTGGAGAAAACGCGCCCGGCCACCGACAACGCCTACCTCACCCGCAAGGGGTTCCCCGACCGGGAATGTCCGGTACTGACAGTCATGCATAAAACCGGCGGCGTGACGTTCCGCGCCGGGGATGTGGTTGTCCCGCTGTATGAGGATACCGGCGCACTGGTTAACCTTCAGCTTATTAATGCTGACGGTCTCAAACGCACCCTGAAAGGCGGTCAGGTCAAAGGGACATGTCATGTCATCGGAGGAAAAAAACAGGCAGGAAAACGCCTGTGGATTGCGGAGGGTTATGCGACGGCACTCACCGTACATCACCTGACCAGCGAAACCGTCATGGTGGCGCTGTCCTCCGTGAACCTCTTTTCTCTGGCGAGCCTTGCCCGTCAGAAACACCCGGCCTGTCAGATTGTCCTCACCGCCGACTGTGACCTTAACGGCGCCGGCCAGACAAAAGCCGCTGCGGCCGTAGACGCCTGTGAGGGTGTTGTTGCCCTGCCGCCGGTGTTCGGTGACTGGAATGATGCGTTCGTTCAGAAAGGCGAAGAGGCGACGCGGAAAGCGATTTATGACGCCATCCGGCCACTGGCTGACAGTCCTTTCACTACCATGAGCGAGGCGGAATTTACCGCCATGAGCACCAGTGAAAAGGCAATGCGGGTGCATGAACATTACGGCGAAGCGCTGGCCGTGGACGCAAACGGCCAGCTCCTGTCTCGCTATGAGGCCTGTATATGGAAAATCATTCCGCCATCGGATTTTGCCCGCGACGTGGCCGGGTTATTTCAGCGTCTGCGCGCACCGTTCTCGTCGGGGAAAATTGCCTCAGTGGTGGAGACCCTGAAACTGATTATTCCGCAGCAGGACGCACCGGCGCGCCGTCTGATTGGTTTTCGTAACGGCGTACTCGATACCGCTACCGGTACTTTCAGCCCGCATCATAAATCGCACTGGCTGCGCACACTCTGTGATGTCGATTTTACCCCACCGGTGGAGGGCGAAACGCTGGAAACCCATGCGCCGGATTTCTGGCGCTGGCTCGACCGTGCCGCCGGTGGCCGACCGGAAAAACGCGACGTGATACTTGCCGCCCTGTTTATGGTACTGGCGAACCGCTACGACTGGCAGCTCTTTCTCGAAGTGACCGGGCCGGGTGGCAGCGGGAAAAGTATTCTGGCCGAAATTGCGACCCTGCTCGCCGGGGAAGATAACGCCACATCGGCCACCATCGAAACGCTGGAATCACCGCGTGAACGCGCTGCGCTGATTGGCTTCTCGCTGATACGCCTGCCTGACCAGGAAAAATGGAGTGGTGACGGGGCAGGACTCAAGGCCATCACCGGCGGGGATGCGGTCTCCGTTGACCCGAAATACAAGGATGCGTACTCCACCCATATTCCGGCGGTGATTCTGGCCGTGAACAATAACCCGATGCGCTTTACCGACCGTAGCGGCGGTGTCTCACGGCGCCGGGTGATTCTGCATTTCCCGGAACAGATTGCCCCGGAGGAACGTGACCCGCAGCTTAAGAATAAAATCGCCCGTGAGCTGGCGGTGATTGTTCGGCAGCTTATGCAGAAGTTCAGCGACCCGATGACCGCCCGCGCCCTGCTCCAGTCACAGCAGAACTCGGACGAGGCGCTCAGTATTAAACGCGATGCTGACCCGACATTTGATTTTTGCGGCTATCTGGAAGCACTGCCGGAGCCTGAGGGAATGTATATTGGCAATGCCAACATCATTCCGCGTCAGCCGCGCCTGTATCTGTATCATGCCTATCTGGCGTATATGGAGGCCCACGGCTACAGGAACACCCTGAGCCTCACCATGTTCGGTAAGGGGCTGCCAGCTATGCTGAAAGAGTACGGGCTAAGTTATGAGAAGCGCCGAAAAAATCAGGGCATACAAACCAATCTAACACTAAGAGAGGAAAGCAACGCCGACTGGCTGCCGAAATGTGATGACCCTGTAGCAAAATAATCTATCCTGACCGGCAATCGCCGGTCTTTTTTTACCTGCAAAACGGCAAAAATGAACAGTAAAGTGTTCACTGCTCACCAACCATTCACAACGTATCACTATGAAATCAAAAGCAAAAACAACGGTGTGAACAGTGTGAACAGTGTGAACAGTTTTCCTGAAAAAAAGTTTTTTCTCCAACCTAGAAATTCATCATGTCTGGCTGTGATTCAACAAGATAACCATCATGATCGCCGAGTTTGACCTTGACTTGACCTATCACTCGTTAATCAATTGAATCTCTTGCGTTTTTTAGTTACCTTATTAATTTAGCTCACTAGTTTTCACACAGCAGAGAGGGACTGTAATGGACAACAATTACCATTCAGAGGCGGAAAATAAATTCTCTGAATACTTATTATCACTAGGATATACCAAAGATTCTATATTATACGAACCTGCATTTTTCTCCAACGATGGCAAAAACACATATAGACCAGACTTTGCAATTATAGATCCAGAAAAGAAAGAATATCTTGCTATTATTGAAATAAAGTCAGACAGATTTGCACATAGCGAAAACACTCTAAATCAATTAAAAAGATACAAACAAGCAATTGGAAATGAAAAAATCCCACTTTTCTTGGTGACCGTATCCTCCCTGCCTAATAACCCATTGCCATTTTCACTGTATTCAGTCAGTGATTCGGGTGAATTAGTTAAATCTGATTTCAATCTTTTCCCAACTTTTCGAGCCCTTACCGCAGAGCAGTCAGCAGTTAGGAAAAATGATATTCGGCAGAAAAAATCTCAAACGATGGATATTTTTCAACGAGTTACTTGGTCTCTTGCTGTCGCCTTATTACTTATAGTAATTGCAGATATACGATTTAATTTTTTAACCACTGAGAGAATGGCACTATTAGGGGCTTGTGTTGCGCTCATAGTAATCCCATTTGCACAAAAATTTAAAGGGTTGGGCATTGAATGGGAAAAAGTTAAGAACCCCAATAGCGAAGAGCCGTAAAGTAAATTCTTAGTATTGGTTGCCTGCTTTTGTCATGTGTGACCAGATGGATACAAGCTGTGACGGGGTTGGAATTGTCATACCAGCATGACTGTATTTTTGTGCCTACAAAGCAGAATTGGTATACGCTTAGGTATATCCAAAATCTCAATTTAATAAAAAAACCATTAAATACAGACAATTAAAAGACAAAGTCAGACTCCGCCAGCCCAAAATTCTCCATCGGTGATTACCAGAGTCATCCGATGAAGTCCTGAAAGCCCGCACGGCGCAAGCCCTGCGGGCTTTTTTGTGCCTGCAATTTGCCCCACGACGTCTGAAGAGAACTCAGGAAATCCGAACCTTTTAGGCCCATTGATAGGCCCAACGAAAAGCTCTGTTGTTTTCGCGTTACCAATTACCCGGCAACCCATCCCTCTCAGAATTAGACCACCAACGACACCTTTCACCCTCCGGCCGCGTCCGCGGCCGGAGGGATAGATTTACCCCTTGTGAGAATACGCGTCCAGCATGGCAAGGACCGCCCGACGCGCCGCATCGTCTGCGATATTGTCAGGCAGCGCATCAGCCCGCAGGTTGACATAAGCGTCAGCAGCCCTTCGAATGGCAATCCCGACGGAGTGACGATCGTGTGTTGCCAGAGTGGAAGTCAGCAGGCCATCGGGATCAATGCCGAGGGCTTCTATTCGACGAACGCCGCGTTGCGGTAGATTGGCGCGACGAAACAGCATCGGTCCCAGCACTTGTTCCCGGAAGAAAGACAGCATCCCCAGCGCTTCGAAGAGTTCCCCCCTGCCCAGTTTAACCACGGCATAATGCAGCCAGATCCAGGCCCGGGACTCAAACCACTCCGGCGTCATGTTCGGCCAGTGCGCGCTAAATTTTGCCAGCTGTCGCTTGAGAGCATCGTTATCACGGGTAAATAGCACGGCAGGCTCCTCAACGCGCTGAGTGAGCATGTCCAGGGTGATAAATTTCAGATCGACATGCAGAAGTTCCGGGCCAAACAGGCAGATCAGCAGGCGAGGCTCACCGACGTGTTCCCCGGTGAAAGCATGTAGCAGATGGCCGAGCGTTCCGGCGAACGCCATACGCTGAGCCATGATTTCGTCATAATAGAGAGGGTCGATCACCACCACGAAATCCAGATCGGAGTATTGATCAAACCCGCCATGGATAAACGAGCCGCCGGCGAGAAGGGAGTGGATCCGCGAATCAGACTGTAATTTAAGCTTCAGTTGCTCTGCAAAACTTCTGTGTAAATCGGGTAGCGTATTAAGCATACTTTTTCCTGTTCACAAAAAAGACAAAGCATTACAGAATATCGAGTGATTCATCAGCAGACCAGATATTTCTGCTGGAACCCTACCCTCCATCGTGAAGCGCTAAATGCAAGCAATACTCCCCTCAAACCACCTCGCTCATCCACTCAGCAAACGCCCGCACGGCGGGAGACAGAAAGCGCTGGTGCGGATAGAGCAATGTGACGGGTACCGGGGGCGGCTGCCAGTCCGTCAGCACTTCCACCAGTCTCCCCTCCTGCAGGTGGTCAGCAACGATATTCTCCGCCAGCTGCGCCAGCCCAAATCCTGCCAGGCACATTTTTATATAGAGCCCCGTTTCATTCACCGCGGCGTTGCCGCTGACGGGTACAGAAAAGGTCTCGCCATGGCGGACGAAGCGGAACTCATCGGCCCGCCTCGCCTGACCGGAGAAATAATGCACAGCCCGGTGCTGAGAGAGCGCCTCCGGTGACGGCGGCACACCATATTCCCTGAGATAGTCCGGTGACGCGCAGGTGACCCAGCGAAAGCGGCCCAGAGGGCGGGCCACCAGGCTGGAGTTGTTCAGCTCTCCCGTTCGTATCACGCAGTCGACGCCTTCCTGAATGAGATCGACCTGGCGATCGCTGACGCCGATCATCAGGTAGATATCGGGATAGCGCCGGTAAAAGTCCGGCAGATGCGGCATGACGATGAAATGCGCGATGCCCGCGGGCATATCAACCCGCAGGCGCCCCTGAGGCCGCGCGACAGACTCGCTCAGGGTGGATTCACTATGTTCGATGAGGGCGAGAATTTCCCGGCACTGCGCCAGATACTGCATCCCTTCCGGGGTAAGGCTCACCCGCCTTGTGGTCCGGTTCAGCAGCCGCACCTTCAGGTATTTTTCAAGGTTTTTAATGGTACTGGTGACAGTGGAGGCCGGCAGGGAAAGGGTTTCCGCGGCACGCACGAAGCTCCCTGCCTCCGCGACGCGCATAAACATCTGCATAGCCTGAATACGATCCACCTTCTTTCTCTCCTGTAGCGAGCAGCTTACCGACAGACGGCATGATTATTCGTGGATTATGAATAATGAAAACAATTTACGCACCTTTTTACGCTTAATCGCCTGGCGTATCGTTGTACGGTGGATTACGAAAGGGGGCCCGAAAATGAACATGCCCTCAATAAATATCCAGATAATCATTACGTTAAATAGCATGCACAAAGGAAAAACCATGTCCGTTCAGCCTGTCGAAATAAGTAAGGCCTATCGTTTATTGCAGGTCGGGTCCACCACCATGATTTCCGCAAAATATGATGGCGTCGAAAATGTCATGTCAGCCGCCTGGGTTGGGCTGGCAGGCGAGCGAAAAGTGGTGGCCTATATTGGCACCCAGGCTTTCACTCGTCAGCTGGTGGAAAAGAGCGGCTATTTCGTGGTGCAGATCCCCGTAGTCAGCCAGATGGCAACCGTCCTCTACGCTGGCGGGCGCAGCTATGCCGACGCGCCGGATAAAAATGACACCATCCCCTTCTTTTATCAGCCGGAATTTGATCTTCCTCTTGTGGCAGGCTGTGCGGGCTGGCTGGTGTGCAAAGTGATGCCCTACCCGGACATTCAGCAGCAACACAATCTGTTTATGGGCGATATCGTCGCCGCCTGGAGCGATGACCGGGTATTCCGCAACGGACACTGGATTTTTGATGATGCGCCGGACGAGCTACGGACCGTTCACTATGTCGCAGGCGGGCAGTTCTATGCCATCGGCAAAGGCAGCAAATTCGATCATGGGCCGGGTCAGGACTGACCCTCCCCGGTCATGCGGATCGCTGACGAGATGTCTGCGCAACAGAGCGGCTGATACTCCGGCGCCAGACGCCGGGCGCCTGGCCGTACCGGCGCTTGAAGCTGCGGTTGAAGGACTGCTGGGAGTCAAAGCCGAGGGCAATCGCCACGTTCAGGATCGGCTCGTTGCTGTGGGCTAAGCGTTCGATCGACTTTTGCAGCTTTTTCGCCCGAATATATTCTCCGAGGGGCTGCCCGGTATGTTCTTTGAAGATCCGCTGCAGGTGCCACTTCGAATAGCCGGCTCGTCGGGCAACGGTGTCAATATCCAGACGGCTATCAAGATGGTTGTCGATCCAGTCGATCAGATCCTGAATGATGGCGCCAGTGTTCATCATGTTACCCCCTCGCGGCCGGTTAAAAGCATCTTTGTCAGTTGCATTTAAAGGTGGCCTGTTTTTACACAAAATGCAAGTTTTATTGTTACATTTAAATCCACGCCGGGATCGCGGTTTTTTATCCCCCCCTGGACCGCACATAAAGTGCAACAATTATTCTTGCACTTAGTTAAGCGCCTTCCTACAATCGCCGCGATAGTGTATTCGAAATTGTTACAGTTTTGTGGCGATGATCGACACAAATGGCCTTAAGCCAGCCCGGACAAAGGAAGTGGCGCGGCTTCTCACGCTGCGTCTTGCCCGGCGGCTACATTTACCGGAATAAAAATAATGAGCCTGCAAAAAACCTGGGGAAACATTCACCTGACCGCGCTCGGCGCGATGATGCTCTCCTTTCTGCTCGTCGGCTGCGACGACAGCGTCGCGCAGAATGCTGCGCCTCCCGCCCCGACGGTCAGCGCCGCTAAGGTGCTGGTGAAGTCGATCAGTCAGTGGGATAGTTTTAACGGTCGCATTGAAGCGGTGGAGAGCGTTCAGCTTCGCCCTCGCGTCTCGGGATACATTGATAAAGTGAATTACACCGACGGCCAGGAGGTGAAAAAGGGCCAGGTGCTGTTCACGATAGATGACAGAACCTATCGCGCCGCGCTGGAGCAGGCGCAGGCGGCGTTGGCAAGAGCCAAAACGCAGGCCAGCCTGGCGCAAAGCGAGGCGAACCGCACCGATAAATTAGTCCATACCAACCTCGTCTCCCGTGAAGAGTGGGAGCAGCGCCGGTCAGCCGCGGTTCAGGCACAGGCCGACATTCGCGCCGCGCAGGCGGCGGTGGATGCCGCGCAGCTTAACCTCGACTTCACCAAAGTGACCGCCCCTATTGACGGCCGCGCCAGCCGGGCGCTGATCACCAGCGGTAACCTGGTCACCGCGGGCGACACCGCCAGCGTGCTCACCACCCTGGTCTCGCAGAAGACGGTGTACGTCTACTTTGACGTCGACGAGTCAACCTACCTCCACTATCAAAACCTCGCCCGCCGCGGGCAAGGCGCGTCCAGCGATAATCAGGCGCTTCCGGTGGAGATTGGCCTGGTTGGCGAGGAAGGTTACCCCCACCAGGGCAAAGTGGATTTTCTCGATAATCAGTTAACGCCGAGTACCGGCACCATCCGCATGCGTGCGCTGCTGGATAACTCGCAGCGTCTGTTCACGCCAGGGCTGTTTGCCCGCGTGCGTCTGCCGGGCAGCGCAGAGTTCAAAGCCACGCTTATCGACGACAAAGCGGTACTGACCGATCAGGATCGTAAATACGTCTATATCGTTGATAAAGATGGTAAAGCACAGCGCCGCGACATTACCCCAGGGCGGCTGGCAGACGGTTTACGCATCGTTCAGAAGGGGTTGAATCCTGGGGATAGCGTCATCGTCGACGGCTTACAAAAAGTGTTTATGCCGGGTATGCCGGTTAACGCCAAAACTGTTGCCATGACCTCCAGCGCCACCCTTAACTGATCCCTAATCAGAGAATCCAAGACATGGACTTTTCCCGCTTTTTTATCGACAGGCCGATTTTCGCCGCGGTGCTGTCGATTTTAATTTTTATCACCGGGTTAATCGCTATCCCACTGCTGCCGGTGAGCGAATATCCGGATGTCGTCCCGCCGAGCGTCCAGGTGCGCGCGGAATATCCCGGCGCCAACCCGAAAGTGATTGCCGAGACCGTGGCGACGCCGCTGGAGGAAGCGATCAACGGCGTTGAAAACATGATGTACATGAAATCGGTCGCCGGCTCCGACGGCGTGCTGGTCACCACCGTCACCTTCCGCCCGGGTACCGACCCGGATCAGGCGCAGGTTCAGGTGCAGAACCGCGTCGCGCAGGCCGAAGCGCGTCTGCCGGAGGATGTACGCCGTCTGGGGATCACCACCCAGAAGCAGTCTCCGACGCTGACCCTGGTGGTGCATCTGTTTTCGCCAAACGGGAAGTACGACTCGCTGTATATGCGCAACTACGCCACGCTGAAAGTGAAGGATGAGCTGGCGCGCCTGCCCGGCGTCGGCCAGATCCAGATTTTTGGCTCCGGTGAATATGCGATGCGCGTCTGGCTGGATCCCAATAAGGTCGCGGCCCGCGGTCTGACGGCCTCGGATGTGGTGACGGCGATGCAGGAGCAAAACGTCCAGGTGTCTGCCGGACAGCTTGGCGCCGAGCCGCTGCCGCAGGAGAGCGATTTCCTGATCTCCATTAACGCCCAGGGCCGTCTGCATACCGAAGAAGAGTTTGGCAATATCATTCTGAAAACGGCGCAGGACGGCTCGCTGGTCCGCCTGCGCGACGTGGCGCGCATCGAGATGGGTTCCGGTAGCTATGCGCTGCGCTCCCAGCTCAACAATAAGGATGCGGTCGGGATCGGTATCTTCCAGTCACCCGGCGCTAACGCCATCGATCTGTCGAATGCGGTACGCGCCAAAATGGCCGAGCTGGCCACCCGCTTCCCGGAAGATATGCAATGGGCGGCGCCGTACGACCCGACGGTTTTCGTCCGCGACTCCATCCGCGCGGTGGTGCAGACGCTGCTGGAGGCGGTAGTGCTGGTGGTGCTGGTAGTGATCCTGTTCCTGCAGACCTGGCGCGCGTCGATTATCCCGTTGATCGCTGTGCCGGTATCGGTGGTGGGTACCTTCAGCATTCTCTATCTGCTGGGCTTCTCGCTGAATACCCTGAGCCTGTTCGGGCTGGTACTGGCTATCGGTATCGTGGTGGACGACGCCATCGTGGTGGTGGAGAACGTCGAGCGTAATATCGAAGAGGGGCTTGCGCCGCTTGCCGCGGCGCATCAGGCGATGCGTGAGGTCTCCGGGCCGATTATCGCCATTGCGCTGGTGCTGTGTGCGGTGTTCGTGCCGATGGCGTTTCTCTCCGGGGTCACCGGCCAGTTCTACAAACAGTTCGCGGTGACCATCGCCATCTCGACGGTGATCTCGGCCATCAACTCGCTGACGCTCTCCCCGGCGCTGGCGGCCCTGCTGTTAAAGCCTCACGGCGCGAAGAAAGACCTCCCTACCCGGCTGATCGATCGTCTGTTTGGCTGGATTTTCCGTCCGTTTAACCGCTTTTTCCTGCGCAGCTCGAACGGCTATCAGGGACTGGTAGGCAAAACGCTTGGACGCCGTGGCGCAGTGTTTGCGGTGTACCTGCTGCTGCTCTGCGCCGCTGGGGTGATGTTTAAAGTCGTCCCCGGCGGGTTTATTCCCACCCAGGATAAGCTGTATCTCATTGGCGGCGTGAAGATGCCGGAAGGGTCGTCGCTGGCGCGCACCGACGCGGTGATCCGCAAAATGAGCGAGATCGGGATGAATACCGAAGGGGTCGACTATGCGGTCGCTTTCCCGGGGCTTAACGCGCTGCAGTTCACCAACACGCCGAATACCGGGACGGTCTTTTTTGGCCTGAAACCGTTCGACCAGCGCAAACACACGGCGGCGGAAATTAACGCGGAGATCAACGCCAAAATCGCGCAAATCCAGCAGGGCTTTGGCTTCTCCATCCTGCCGCCGCCGATTTTAGGACTGGGTCAGGGTTCCGGCTACTCCCTGTACATCCAGGATCGCGGAGGGCTGGGCTATGGCGCGCTGCAAAGCGCGGTGAATGCGATGTCCGGGGCGATTATGCAGACGCCGGGGATGCACTTCCCGATCTCGACTTACCAGGCTAACGTGCCGCAGCTGGACGTGCAGGTCGATCGCGATAAGGCGAAAGCGCAGGGGGTATCGCTAACCGAGCTATTCGGTACGCTGCAGACCTATCTCGGCTCGTCTTATGTCAATGACTTTAACCAGTTCGGGCGTACCTGGCGCGTGATGGCCCAGGCTGACGGACCATACCGCGAAAGCGTGGAAGATATCGCCAATCTGCGCACCCGCAATAATCAGGGCGAAATGGTACCGATCGGCAGTATGGTGAATATCAGTACCACCTACGGGCCGGATCCGGTGATCCGCTACAACGGTTATCCGGCGGCGGACCTGATTGGCGATGCCGATCCGCGGGTCCTCTCTTCTTCACAGGCGATGACGCATCTGGAGGAGCTGTCGAAGCAGATCCTGCCGAATGGGATGAATATTGAGTGGACGGATCTCAGCTTCCAGCAGGCCACCCAGGGCAACACGGCGCTGATCGTCTTCCCGGTGGCGGTGCTGCTGGCGTTCCTCGTGCTGGCCGCGCTGTATGAAAGCTGGACACTGCCGCTGGCGGTGATCCTTATCGTACCGATGACGATGCTCTCCGCGCTGTTTGGCGTCTGGCTGACCGGGGGCGATAACAACGTCTTCGTGCAGGTGGGTCTGGTGGTCCTGATGGGCCTGGCCTGTAAAAACGCCATTCTGATCGTCGAGTTTGCCCGCGAGCTGGAGATCCAGGGGAAAGGCATCATGGAAGCGGCGCTGGAGGCATGCCGCCTGCGTCTGCGCCCGATCGTGATGACCTCCATCGCCTTTATCGCCGGGACCATTCCGCTGATCCTCGGCCACGGCGCGGGGGCGGAAGTCCGCGGCGTCACCGGGATCACGGTGTTCTCCGGGATGCTGGGCGTGACGCTCTTCGGTCTGTTCCTGACGCCGGTGTTTTACGTGACGCTACGGAAACTGGTGACCCGCAGGAAGCCGGTCCAGGAGGATCTGCCCGCCTAGCCTGCAGCAGATAACAAAAAAACCGCCTTCACAATTTGAAGGCGGTTTTTTTTCGTCACCAGAAAATGATTAATGCGCTTTTTTAAAGCGGGCGATCATTTCCGGCACCGGGTCGCAGCCGCTGGTATCGGCGTTTTTGACCGCCTCCAGCGCGCTGGCCACGGTATGGCGAGCGAGGACGTTTAACGAAGCCTGCTCTGCTTCATCGGCAACCGATTTGAAGTACCAGCAGGCGTTGGCGCTGACCACGCAGCGGGCCGGGACGTCAGGACGCGACGCCCACAGTTTTTTATCTTCGATAACCGAAAGATAGATATCACGCAGGGTGATCTTGTCCGCCGGACGGCCAAGATGAATTGAGCCGTTGCGGCCAAGCGTGGAGACGATAATGCCGTCACGAGTTAGCGGAACCATTAGTTTACGGATAAAGCTCGGGTTCGCTTCCAGGCCGTAGGCCAGAATCGCACTCGTCGAACGTTCACCCATCTGCTCCGCCATTGCTACGCTGAGAACCATCTGCAAAGCTGTCGGGAAGCGGTAATCTAACATGGCAGTGTCCTGGGTTGCGGTGAATCTTGTTCTTTTTGGCACCGCAGAGGTGAATAATCAATGAACAACAATATAACAAATACGGGAATTTTTTTGAAGCAATCTGCGGTTAGCCTGCGAAGTAAATTTTCTGATTTCACGGGCAAAGGCGGGGCAAACACAGATTCCCCTTCGTACCGTTTTATTTAACGCAAACGCCATCCTTTGTTCCGCTAGCCGCGCCCTGTCGCCCCGCGACCTGTCCACACCAGCGGCGCCTAACCCTGTGGATAACCTGGAGGCAGTTGCCTGGCAGCCGCAGCCCGGGCGGGCTACCGGCTGCCGTTCGTTTTTTGAACAGGGGACATGCCCCCGCCGGGCAGCGCGCTAAGCGCGAAAATCACCACCGCGGCGGAGGGAAGCGCCCGCCCCGCTTAATAATTCCACTTCGGCCGCGCCACCGTGTTTTTCTTCAGCAGATCGCGGAACGCTTTCAGATAGGGCTCATTGCTGCGCCCGCGCTTACAGATGGCCGAGAACGGCGACTGAAAGCCAAACTCGTTGGGCAGCAGCACCCGCAGGCGGTTCTCTTTGATCCACGGCCAGGCGTAATGCTCCGGCAGATAGCCAATATATTTCCCCGAGAGGATCAGCAGCAGCTGGGCGTCGACGGTCTCGACGGTGGCGCTCCCTTTGCTGAAGCCCCGACGGCGGAGATCGCTGGTGTTCCAGTAGCTGCGGGTCACCAGCGGGCACTGGCTGATCTGCTCTTTATCGAGCTGGCGGCTGAAGAACATCGGGTGCAGATCGCTGCAGTAGAGCCAGTGCTGTTCACGGTACAGCGGCTCGCTGATGATGTTATGCACCTGCGAGTTGTAGCTGCCGATGGCCAGGTCGATATGGTTGTTCAGCACGCCGTTCAGTTGCTCCGCCGGGGTGCGGATAATCAGTTTGATATGCACATGGGGAAATTTGTCGCTGAAGCTGCGCAGAACCACCGGCAGCGAGAGCGCCGTTTCGGTCTCGATGGAGTCGAGCGTCGAGATGCACAGGGTGCCGCTGTGCTCCCCTTTGAGCAGCGCCGACTGCCGCTCCAGCTCATTGAGTTCGCTCAGTACGCGGATCGCCTGCTGTAAAAACTGCTGGCCTTTCTCGGTCAGAGAAAAGCCGCCGCGCCCGCGCTGGCAGAGGGTGAAGCCGAGCTGTCCCTCCAGCTGCGACATCGCATTGCTGATGGCGGAGACCGAAATACCCAGTTCCTGCTGGGCCCGGCTGTAGCTCTCCAGGCGGGCCACCGCCTCGAAAACCTGCAGCTGTCGAATATTAAGGCTGGCGTCGTGAAGCATCGTATTTAGTTCACCAATAAATGAACTGAGTATTTACGTCAGACGATGTAAAGTCCAGCGCGGGTTGCGCACTATCTCTCCTGTTACGTTTCATCCGTCAGATTCAGGAGCAGACATGGATAACCTCTTTCACCAACCGCAGGGTGGCAATGAGATGCCACGCTTCGCCGGCCGCGCCACAATGATGCGCCTGCCGTTTATCGAAGATTTACAGGGACTTGACGCGGCATTTGTCGGCATTCCACTGGATATCGGCACCTCGCAGCGCTCAGGTACGCGCTACGGACCGCGCTATATTCGCGCCGAATCGGTGATGATCCGTCCGTACAATATGGCAACCGGCGCCGCGCCGTTCGACTCGCTGTCGGTGGCCGACATCGGCGATGTACCGATCAATACCTACAGCCTGCTCAAATCGGTGCAAATTATCGAAGATTACTACACCGGTTTGAATAGTTATCCGCTGATCCCGCTGACCCTCGGCGGGGACCACACCATTACCCTGCCGATCCTGCGGGCGCTGGCCAAAAAACATGGTCCGGTGGGGCTCATCCACGTCGACGCCCATACCGATACCAATGATGAGATGTTCGGAGAGAAAATCGCCCACGGCACCACCTTCCGCCGCGCCGTTGAGGAGGGACTGCTCGACCTCAAACGGGTGGTGCAGATTGGCCAGCGCGCCCAGGGCTATGCCACCGGCGACTTCCAGTGGGGCGTTGACCAGGGCTTTCGCCTGGTGCAGGCGGAGCAGTGCTGGCATACCTCGCTGGCGCCGCTGATGGCCGAAGTCCGTCAGCAGATGGGCGACGGGCCGGTGTATCTCAGCTTTGATATCGACAGCCTCGATCCCATCTGGGCTCCGGGAACCGGGACGCCGGAAGTTGGCGGTCTGACCTCCATTCAGGCGCTGGAGATCGTCCGCGGCTGCCGCGGCCTGAATCTGATTGGCGCCGATCTGGTCGAGGTCTCGCCCCCCTACGACGTGAGCGGTAATACCTCCCAGTTGGCGGCCAACCTGCTGTACGAGATGCTCTGCGTCCTGCCCGGCGTGAAGTACGCCTGAGGAAGCCGCCATGGAGCTGAAATGCTTTCGCACCCTCTGGGGAGTGACGACCCCCTGGCCGCAAACGCTGGATGAACTGCAGCGTGTCGGCTGCTGCGGTATCGAAGCCCGCGTGCCGTTAACGGTGGCCGAGCGGCGGCAGCTCGCCGACCGCCTGCAGGCGTCGGGGCTGGAGTATATCGCCATTCTTTTCAGCGGCGGCGGGGTGCTCCCCGCCCAGCATGAAACGCCCGAGCAGCATCTGGCGCGCCTGCAGACCCGCTTCGCCGAGGCCAGCAGCCTCAACCCGCGCTTTGTCAATTTGCTGGCGGGCAACGATCGCTGGCCGCTGGCGCAGCAGGTCGATTTTCTCGGCAAGGCGCATGAGCTGGCCGCCGGGTTTGGTTTGACCTGCAGCTTTGAAACCCATCGCGCCACCTCGCTGTACAGCCCGTGGCTCACCCTGGAGATCATTCAGCAACTCCCCCAGCTGCGCTTTACCGCCGACATCAGCCACTGGGTGGTGGTCAGTGAGCGCCTGCTGGATGACCCCAGCGATGACTTCAGCGCCTTTATCGACCGCGTGCATCACGTGCAGGCCCGGGTGGGCTACGACCAGGGGCCGCAGGTGCCGCACCCGGCGGCGCCTGAGTATCAGCCGGCGCTGGCCTTTGCCGAGCGCTTCTGGCAGCAAATCTGGCGTTCGCAGCGCCAGCGCGGCTACCCGCAGACCACGCTGACCCCGGAGTTTGGCGCCGACGGCTATCTGCACCATCTGCCGTTCACCAACGTTCCGGTGGCCGATCTCTGGTCGCTCAACGCCTGGATGGCCACGCGCCAGCAGGCCCACTTTCAGCAGTTTTTATCGCTCACTGAACAGGAACCGCAGCCATGACCGCCGTGAAGCACGCTTTTACTGAACTCCCGACCATCGATATCCGCGATCTGGCCGGCGATGACCTCGCCAGGCGTCAGGCGGTGGCCGACGCCATCGGCCGCGCGGCGCGCGAGGTGGGCTTTTTCTACATCACCGGCCACGGTATCGACCCGGCGCTGATCGCCGGCGTCCGCGAGGCGGCGAAGCAGATCTTCGCCCTGCCGATGGAGGAGAAGATGAACTATTACATCGGCCACTCCAAAAGCCATAAGGGCTACGTTCCGGAAGGAGAAGAGATCTACGGCTCCGGCAAGCCGGACCATAAAGAGGCTTTCGATATCGGCTTCCAGGCAGCGGATGACCATCCGCTGGTGCTCGCCGGTACGCCGCTGATCGGCGCCAACGAGTGGCCCGATCTGCCAGATTTCCGCGCGCGGGTGCTGGCCTACTACGACGCGGTTTTCGCCCTCGGCCACCGTCTGTTCGACGCTTTCGCCCTCGCGCTCGGCCTGCCGGAAGGGTATTTCAAACCGATGGTGACCTGCCCGCCGGCTAAGCTGCGGCTGATCCATTACCCGTTCGACGCCAGCGTCGAAGATGTTCCCGGAATTGGTGCACACACCGACTATGAGTGCTTCACCCTGCTGCTCGCCGACCAGCCCGGCCTTGAAGTTCTCAATGAAGAAAGCGTGTGGATCGATGCACCTCCCGTCAAGAACGCCGCCGGAGAAGAGGCGTTCGTGATCAATATCGGCGACATGCTGGAAGTGCTCAGCGCTGGCACATTTGTTGCTACAGCCCACCGGGTGCGCAAAGTGCCGCAGGAGCGGTACTCCTTCCCGCTGTTTTTCGCCTGCGATTACCACACGCTGATCCGTCCGCTGCCGACCTTTCTCGCCGCCGGCGAAGCCGGTGAATATCAGGAGCTCAGCATCGGGGAGCATATGTGGAGCCAGGCCCTGCAAACCTATCGCTACCTGCGCGAAAAGGTCAATCGCGGTGAACTTCAGCTACCGGAGCGCGCGCGCGGCACCAATACGTTTGGCCATTTGAAAAAACAGGCTCAGCAAAAAAACCCCTAACCACCCGTGAGGATCCATGATGACTAGCACCCTGAAAAAAATCTCGCGCCATGTCGCGCTTACCCTCGCCGTCAGCGCCTGTTTTTCCCCTGTCACCCAGGCGGCGGAACTGCTGACCGAGGGCGTCTTTAAGGTGGGGATGGAGGTCACCTACCCGCCGTTTGAGTCCTATGACAGCAATAACAATATCGTCGGTCTCGACCCGGAGTTTGCCGCGCTGATCGCCCAACATCTGCAGGCCAAACCGCAGCTGATCGACACCAAGTTCACCAGCCTGATCCTCGGCATCGGCAAGAAATATGACGCGGTGATCTCCGGGATGTACGTGACGCCGGAGCGCCAGAAACAGGCCGACGCCATCCCTTACGCCCTCTCCGGCGCGTCGATCATCGCCCTGAAGGGCGGCGCGGTGCAGCCGAAAACCGAAGATGAGCTTTGCGGCGTGAAGGTCGGTCTGCAGGCAGGCACCACCTGGGTGACCAGCCTGAAAAAACACTCCGATGAGTGGTGCCTGAAAAACGGCAAACCGGCCATCACCATTCAGGAGTTCCCGACGGCGCCGGAAGCCTCGCAGGCGCTGCTGTCGAAGAACATCGGCGCCCAGCTTGAGATTGCCCCGGCGGCGCAGATCATCGTCGACAAGAGCCGCGGCCGCCTGGGGATAAGCTCTACGCGCCTGGTCTACCCGCTGCCGTTGGGGATCTACGTCGCCAAAGGCAACACCGAGCTGGCGGAGGCGATTAAGGCTACCCTGGCCGCGCTGAAAGCCAACGGCCAATATGCCGCGCTGATCAAAAAATACAACTTAGAAAGCATCGATTAAGACAATAAGCACTGCGCAACAGGAGTCGGTATGGCGTTCGATTGGGGATACTTTTTTTCACTGTTTAGCATTGGAGCATTCTGGCAGGCGTGCGTGACCGTGATCGTGGTCAGCACCTTGTCCTGGGGGATCGGCCTGGTGGTCGGTTTTCTGTTAGCCTGCGCGAAGCTCTCCGCGCCGCGCTGGGTCAAGATCCCCGTCGAACTCTATATCTGGTTTTTTCGCAGCGTGCCGCTGATGGTGCTGCTGGTGTTTGTCTACAACCTGCCGCAGCTGTTTCCGGTGACCCAGCCGCTACTCGGGGTGCCGTTTATCGCCGGGCTGGTGTCGATGACCGTCACCGAAGCGGCCTATATGGCGGAGATCCACCGCGGCGGGCTGCTGTCGGTGGCCAAGGGGCAGAGCGAGGCAGGCCATGCGCTGAGCTTCAGCTTTATCGGCATCCAGCGGCTGATCGTGATCCCTCAGGCGTTTCGCATCTCGCTGCCGACGCTGATCAATGAATACATCACCATCATTAAGCTGAGCTCGATTCTGTCGGTGGTCTCCTTACCCGAGCTGCTGCTCACCGGCCAGCGCTTGTATGCGCAGAATTTCCTTGTGATGGAGACCCTGCTGGCGGTAGCGGTGTACTACGTGATGGTGGTTACCGTCTTCACCTGGCTGTTCCGGGCGCTGGAAAATCGTCTCGATATTCAGCGTAAGCGTCCGCAAACCCTCAGCGAGGCGGAATGCCAGGCGCTGCGCCAGAGCCTGCCGGCGCTGACGGAAGAGAGCAACACCCCGGCCGTCAACGGCGCGCCGCCGGCGCTCGATCTGCGGGGCATTCGCAAATCCTGGGGTCAGCATGAGGTGCTGAAAGGCATCGATCTGCAGGTGGAGAACGGGGAGGTGATCAGCATCATCGGCCCGTCCGGCTCCGGCAAAACCACCCTGATCCGCACCATCAACGCCCTCGAAAGCCTTGATGGCGGGGAGATCATTCTCTACGGCGAGGACTATCTTAAGGGCGGAGCTATCGTCGACAAACGCCAGATGCGCGCCGGGGTACGGCGCATCGGCATGGTCTTCCAGAGCTTCAACCTGTTCCCCCACCGCACGGTGCTCGACAACGTGATGCTGGCCCCGCGCTATCACCAGCTGCTGGACCAGCCGGTCGCCCGCGAGCAGGCCCTGGCGCTGCTCGACCGCGTCGGCCTGCTGGCCCATGCCCACAAGTACCCCGGACAGCTCTCCGGCGGCCAGCAGCAGCGCGTGGCGATCGCCCGGGCGCTGGCGCTGAAGCCGGACATTATGCTGTTTGACGAACCGACCTCGGCGCTGGATCCCGAGCTGGTAGGCGAAGTGCTGAAGGTCATTCAGTCGCTGGCCCGCGAAGGCATGACCATGCTGATTGTCACTCACGAGATGGACTTCGCCCTGTCGATTTCCGACCGCGTGGTGCTGATGGAGAACGGCGTGGTGCAGGCCGATATCGCCCCGCAGGTGATCCGCAGCCCGCTGGAGGCGCCTTCTCTGCAACGAATCCGTGAATTTATGGGAGTACGCTAAATGGCAACTGAGCAACACCTGCGCCAGCAGCTGGCCGCCGCCTACCGGCTGGCGGCGCTGTTCGGCTGGGAGGATACCCTCTACACTCACTTCTCCGTGCGCCTGCCCGGCGACGGCGAGCCGCGTTTTTTAATTAATCCCTTCGGCATGATGTTTGACGAAGTCACCGCCAGCAACCTGATCGTAGTGGATATGCAGGGCAAGGTCGTAGCGGGCGACGCGCCGGCTAACTCGGCGGGCTTTACCATCCATAGCGCGGTGCATATGGCCCGGGAAGACGCCCACTGCGTGATCCACACCCATACGCTGCCGGGAATGGCGGTGGCCGCCTGCGAGGACGGCCTGCTGCAGCTCAACCAGATCAGCACCGAATTTTACCAGCGCGTCGGCTACCATCCCTATGAAGGGGTGGCCTTTGACCTCGACGAACGGGCGCGCATCCAGCGCTCGCTGGGGAATAATATCGCCATGATCCTGCAGAGCCACGGCCTGCTGTCGGTGGGCCGCACCGTGGCTGACGCCTTTTATATCATGTACTACCTGAACCGCGCCTGCGAGATCCAGATGGCCACCGCCCAGCTGGCGGCCCTCAGCCCGATCCACACCATCGCTCCGCACCTCAGCCAGCACGCCTGCGAGCAGCTGATGGGCGTGGAGCATGAACGTCAACAGGTCTGGCAGGCGTGGCTGCGCCGTCTTGACCGTCTCGATACCTCTTACAAAGACTAACGCCTATGTCTGATATCACTATCGTGGTGGATTGTAACGACGCGGATTTCGCCCGCGATATTTGCGCCGCCCTGCAGCAGTTTCCCGACGTCACGGCGCTTCTGCCCCATCACCAGGCGGCGCGCGACGCCCAGTACGCCAGCTGCTGGTTCCCGGACTCGCAGCTGTTGACCCGTTCGCCGGGGCTGAAGCTGATCCAGGCCGCGTCCGCCGGGGTCGATCATCTGCCGCCCGCGCTGTTCGCCAGCGAGATCCCGCTGTGCCGGGTGATCGATGAAGATTTTCGCCACGGCATGTTCGAATATGCCCTGTGGAGCGTCCTGTGGTTTCAGCGCCATTTCGACCGGGCGCTGGCCCACCAGCGGACCCAAACCTGGAAGCTCTATCCCCAGCGCGCCGCCGCCGACTTCCATATCGGCATTATGGGGCTCGGCGAAATTGGCGGCTATATCGCCGACCAGCTGGCCCGCCTCGGCTATCGGGTCTCCGGCTGGTCGCGCAGTGAAAAGCAGCTGGCTGGCGTCACCTGCTATCGCGGCGAGGAGGCGCTCGACAGCTTCCTCGGGTCGCTTGACGGGCTGATTAACCTCCTGCCGCTCACCGCGCAGACCCGAGGTATCCTCGCCGCGCCGCTGTTCAACCGGCTACCCGCCGGGGCGGTGTTGATCAATTGCGGCCGCGGGGAGCATATGGTCAATGAGGATGTGCTGGCGGCGCTGGAGAGCGGCCAGCTCGCCGGGGCGGTGCTCGACGTCTTCCCGCAGGAGCCATTGCCGGCGGACGATCCGCTGTGGCGCCATCCGCAGGTGGTCATCACCCCGCATATGGCCTCTGCGGCCTCTGCCGAGGTGATCGCCCGCCAGCTGCTGGAGAACATTCAGCGCCAGCGCCGCGGGCTGCCGCTGAAAAACCTGGTCAATAAGCACGCCGGTTACTGATCCCCGGCTATATCGCCGCTGCTACGCTTAATAGGAGATCCACAACCAGAAGGCAGGAACATGAAGATTGATTTAGCGGGAAAAGTCGCGCTGGTCACCGCCTCCACGGCGGGTATTGGCTTCGCCATCGCCAAAGGCCTGGCGGAGAGCGGCGCAGAGGTCATCCTTAACGGGCGCAGCGAGCAGAGCGTGAACGCCGCGATCGCCCGGCTGCAAAATGAGGTGCCGGGCGCGAAGGCGCGCCCGGCCATCGCCGACCTCAGCGACGCCGACGGCGCAGCGCAGCTGCTGCGGGCCGTGACCGGCGTCGATATTCTGGTCAATAACGCCGGGATCTATGGCCCGCAGGATTTCTACGCCACCGACGACGCGACCTGGGACAACTACTGGCAGACCAACGTCATGTCCGGCGTACGCCTGTCGCGGGGGCTGCTCCCGGCGATGGTCAGTAAAGGCTGGGGACGGGTGGTGTTTATCTCCTCAGAATCGGCGCGCAATATCCCGGCGGACATGATCCACTATGGCGTCACCAAGACCGCGCAGCTGTCGCTGGCCCGCGGCCTGGCGAAATATGTCGCCGGCAGCGGAGTGACCGTTAACAGCGTTCTGCCAGGGCCAACGATTTCCGACGGCTTTGCCGAAATGCTGAAAGACGAAGTGGCGAAAACCGGTCAGTCGCTGGAGGAACTGGCGAAAGCGTTTGTCATGACCCATCGTCCGAGCTCGGTGATCCAGCGGGCGGCCTCGGTGGCAGAGGTCGCCAATATGGTGGTCTACGTCTGCTCGCCGCAGGCGTCAGCCACCTCCGGCGCCGCGCTGCGCGTCGATGGCGGCGTGGTGGATGATATTCTCTGAATCCCCTTTATGCAGGGGAGCCCCCTCCCCTGCCGCCTTCCCGGGCGCTAAAAAGCGCAAAATGTTAAAAAACAGCCGCAAAGTCGCACAAAGTGAACAGGAACATGTATTCCCAGAACTTATGATATTTGTTTTAAGCATAAGTTGTGGTGTTAATGTCTCTGTTACGAAGCTTGCTTTTCTTTTTCGGCGCGGCGGTCGCGGCCGCCCTCGCGGTACTCTGCCTGTGGGTGGATATTCGGGTGTTTGGCAACGACATCCCGGAGGTGTCGCTCACCGAAGTGGTCCAGGAGAGCGTGCTGGCCGTTATCGTGCTGGTTCATCTGCTGCTGGCGCGGAAATATGCCCACTTGCGCTATAGCAATATCCTCATCGGCGGCTTCTTTCTCGCCATGCTGATCCGTGAGCTGGATGGCCTGTTTGATTTACTCTCCCACGGCAGCTGGGTGTGGTTTGCCCTGCTGGCCACCGCGGGGTCGCTGCTGTTGCCGTTGCGCCATCTGCGTCAGACCCTGTCGCAGCTGGCGGAGTATACCCGCACCCCGTATTACGGGATGATGATTAGCGGCCTGCTGGCGATTCTGGTCTTCTCGCGGCTGTTTGGCATGCACGGCCTGTGGTACGCCGTGCTGGAAGAGAACTACGCCCGGGTGGTAAAAAATACGGTCGAGGAAGGCAGCGAGTCGTTTGGCTATATGCTGTGTCTGACCGCCACCCTCGGCTACGCCTGCTACTTTCGCGGTCTGGCGCGACAGGCGCTGTCGCCGCAGCGCTAACCGTGGACGATAGCCACCGCCGGACATATCTGCCGGTGGTGGCGCGCCGCCGCGGTTAACCGCGAATTTTCCACTTCCGTTTGAGAACCTCTTTGTCCTGGCTATCCAGCCACTGGTTCACTTTCTCCAGCAGCGCCGGGTTATCTTTACTCATCATATACACCTTGTTGCTGGCGGTACCGGCGAACGGCGTTTCGTTAGCAACGCAGAACACGCCGGGCTCTTTGCTCTGGTAATAGTCGCCTTCAATCAGATCGGTCACCATCATATCGGCCGTTTTCTGCCGCAGCGCCTGCAGGTTATCGACATTGTTCTGCACGCGAATAATTTGCGCCTGCTTGATGTGTTCATCGACAAAACTCTGGTTTGTGCCGCCAGGGTTGACGATCACTTTCACGTCCGGACGGTCAATTTTTTCCAGCGAACCGAGCCGCGGGGCGGCCTGGCAGTTGGCTAAGGCGATTTTTCCGTTCGCCACCACCGGATGGCTGAGGGCGAAGGCTTGCGCCCGCGCCGGGGTCTCGGTAACCCCACCCATCGCAATATCAAACTTGTCCGCCTGCAGATCGGCGGCGAGCGCGGGCCAGCTGGTGTAGACGAAGCTCACCTTGAGGCCGAGCGTGCGCCCGAGATCGCGGGCCATGTCCACGTCATAGCCCTGCAGTTCGCCGGCGGCATTGCGAAACGCCAGCGGCGCGTAATCGCCCGGCACGCCCACCTTCAGTTCACCGCTGTGCTCGATGGATTGCATATCGCGCGCCTGGGCGCCGCAGGTCATTATCGCCAGCGTCAGCGCCAGCCCCACCGTCAGTCTCATTTCGCCATCCTTAAAGTTATCGTTTTTCATGCCAGAGTGACCGGCCGCATCAGTCACAGTATCCGCAGTGCGAGCCAGGGCATTCATCCTATTTTTAAACACCGGGACATACAACCCGACGTGGGGCAAAACGTTAATTAATCCTCTTTCTCGCTGTGAGCTTGCTGGTTGTTTTGACTTTCAGTAAAATGCCCCGCAGCGCATTCATATTTTATTCTTGGCTATACGTTTAATATATTATTTATTATCGTTTATTTTACTTTTCTCTTATGCGTTAATAGTTGAATCTTAAATTATAACCTTCTGATTAATAAGTAAAAACACTTCATGCAACATCTTTCATTAGGATTTTTCTAATGATCCTGCTTATCATCTTATTTACTCCCTTCCTCTCCAGCAGTAATACTTGGTTACAGAAGCAGTGTATAAGGAAATACATTATGATTATTATCATTTCCGCCAATAAATTTTTTATTAACGGCATCCGGTCTCTGGTTAACATGACCATGAGTGCTCAACGTCGGTATAGTCAAACATTGTTTCTGGATAATATTTCTGACGTGAATGATAAAAGTCTAACCATAGCCAGAACCATTATCGTGGACTATAGCCACCCGGACATTCAACAATTAGCCGCACTGCTCTATCGTAAAAAAAAGATCATTCATGGCGATATCGTTTTTGTCGTTAAAAGTGAGATTCTTGCCGATCCAGTCGAAAACATTATCATAAACTCTATTTCGACGATCGTGCTTGATTATATAGATGTTACCCAACGACTGCAGAAATACTTACAGAATGCGTCTGATCACCGCTGTATTAAAGTGTTCAGAAAATCAATTAGCTCGCTGGACAGTCGTGTCAATATTAAACTTACGAAACAGGAGGACTCTCTTCTCCCCTATATCATCTCAGGTTTAAATAATAAGAAAATTGCTCAGGCCACCGACCTTAGCAATATGATGATCAGTCACTATCGGAGAAACATCTACCAGAAACTCAATGTCCGCAATATTGCAGGCCTGTATCATTTCCTCCACTCCCCGGAGGGGGGATAAGTTCTCTTTATGGCTATCACAACAACAGAGCTAACGGCTTATGCAGCGTCAATGAGTATGCCTGGCTATTAGCTTCCCAGGGTCACAACAGAAGGAATTGGCTATGAAAATGAAATCACTTTGCCTGGCAATGGTACTCGTCGGCTTGACCTCACACTATGCCGCCGCGGCGGACGGTACGCTGTATTTTTCAGGTACAATTGTCAACTCAACTTGCAAACTGGCAAGCGGCAATGAGAAGGGTCTCATTGAAGTTAAGATGGGCGCTGTTCCGCTGTCTAAATTAAAAAATGATACCAATGGCACCGGGCCAGAAGTTGGGGTCAATATTAGCGTCAAAGATTGTGAAGCGGGCACGTACTATATTGTGCTCGACGGTGCTTCAGCCAACGAGGCGCCTATCACTAACGTACTGGCTCTCGATGCGGGTAATCCTACAGCTAAAAAAGTCGGCATTAAGCTAACCGACCGCAATAATACCCCGGTCACGCTCGATAAACCTTTCGATCCCAACGTCGACCCGCGTATTACGGTCAATGCCGATGGCACCGGTACCTTCAACCTGAAAGCCTATTACTATACCTGGGATAAAGACAACGCCGAAGCTGGCGACGGCAATGCGACCGCCAAGTTTACCATTATACAGCAATAACGCCTGGCCAGGGACGGCACGACGCGGATAAGGGGTAAGATATGAAAACGCTGCTGGCAGTGATCATAGGCGCTTTGGCTTTTCAGACCCAGGCGGCCATTACCATCGATGCCTCACGGGTTATTTATTCGGGCAAAGATAAATCGGCCAGTCTGAAAATTAACAACCGAAGCAGCAAAAACTATATCGTCCAGACCTGGCTTGATACGGGTCCGGAGACCCCCAGCAGCGGCTTACCCATTGTGGCAACGCCGCCCCTGGTCAAATTACGCCCCGAGCAATCGGCACAACTGCGCTTTATTTACTCAGGAACCGGTCTTCCTGCCGACAGGGAAAGTCTGTTTTGGGTTAATATTCAGGAGGTCCCTCCTGCGCCTGAGGAAAATAACATCCTGCAGTTCGCAATTCGCACTCGATTAAAACTATTTTATCGCCCGCAAGGAATTGCCACATCGCTGCCCAAAGCCGTTGAAAATCTGCAGTGGCAGCAAAGCGCTAACACGTTATCTTTTACTAACAACAGTCCACTGCATATTACGGTTATTAATGCCGAGGCGATCGACAACAAAGGCAAAATCTATCCTCTGAAAAACTTTATGTTGCTGCCGTACAGTCACCACGCTGTCAATATCGCCAGCATGCAGCGCTTGCATAAAATGAAATATATTAATGATTACGGCGCCGTTGTTGATATTCCAATAAAAAAATAAACGTCGCACCTCTTTAGGGAGATAGAGTGATGGACGATAGTAAATTACGCTATTTTGCCAGCGCATGGTTAATCTCCATCACGTTACCGGCAGACAGTGCGGAACGCTATAATGCCCAGTTTGTGAACGGTATCGACCCGCTGGCTTTTAATCAGTTTGTCGCCAGCGATGGCGACGTCATGCCGGGCACCTATGACGTTAATATTTACATTAACGATCTGCTGGTGGACAGTCGCCCCGTTCGCTTCTCAGAGGATAGCGCACACGGCGGGTTGGCCCCCTGCCTGAGCGCGGCGGAATATATCCGCTATGGAGTAAAGATTGACGATGACCACCAGCCCTGTTTCGCGCTGTCGCAGACGATCCGCCAGGCAGAGCAACAGCTGGATATCGCTAATCATCGGCTGATCATTCATATCCCTCAGCAATATATTGAGCACTATCCCCGTGACTATGTTTCCCCCATGCGCTTTGATGAAGGTATTAACGCTGCTTTCGTCAACTACAGCTATTCTACCGATGCCAATAATGGCGACGGGGGCAGCCACCAGTATCAATATCTTTCGCTAAACAGCGGGATCAATATTGCATCGTGGCGATTGCGCAATAATGCCTACTGGAATAAGTTCAGCGGCCAGGCGGATAAGTGGCAAAGCATCGCCAGTTGGGCGGAAACGAACATCATTCCCTGGCGCAGCCGGCTTGTCGTCGGCCAGACCAGTACCGACAACAGCGTCTTCGATAGCGTCCAGTTTCGCGGCGTACAGCTTGGCACCGATGCCGAAATGCGCCCCAGCAGCCAGACCGGCTTCGCGCCGGTCATTCGCGGTGTGGCCAACAGCAATGCCCGGGTGGAAGTTCGGCAGAACAACTATCTGATTTACAGCGAGAACGTCCCAGCCGGTCCCTTTGAGCTAAATGATATCAGCGCCGTTAACCGCAGCGGTGATTTCTACGTAACCGTCATTGAAGCCGACGGTAGCCAGACGACCTTTACTGTCGCCTACACCACCCTGCCACAGCTGGTGCGGGCAGGCCAATGGAATTATCAGTTGTCGGCGGGTAAGTATCATGACGGCGCTGACGGCTATGCCCCCGCCCTGATGCAAAGCTCGCTCTCTTATGGCCTGAATAATACCTTCACACTGTACGGTGGCGCCCTTGCAGCGGAGAACTATCGCGCCGGCGCCTTTGGCGTCGGTAGCAATCTGGGGGAGATTGGCGCCCTCTCAGCCGACTATACGCTGGCGGGAACGACGCTGGCGAATGGCCAGCGCAAGCAGGGAGGGAGCGTGCGTTTTCTGTATGCTAAATCCTTTTTGTCGAGCAAGACCGACTTTCAAATCGCGGGCTACCGTTACTCAACCGCAGGTTATTATAGCCTCAGCGATGCGGTTAACGAGCGTCGACGCTGGCACAATGGCCTGTACGAAAATGATTACTGGCCCTCTGACGAAGACGAAAGCTGGCAGGCAAGCGCTCCCCAACACTATTACACGTCCTGGTTTTATAATAAAAAGCATCGCTTTGATATTTCTGCCCGGCAAACTCTCGGTAAGAACAGCGCTTTCTTCCTTAACTTCAGCCAGCAAAATTACTGGAATAGCTCAGGAAGCGATATCTCGCTGCAGGCGGGCTTTAACAGCACTATCCATAACGTGAACTATGGTCTGTACTATCAGAATACGCGTAGCCACTTCACCATGACGACAATAGCATCACACTGCGCGTTTCCATCCCTTTTACTCTGCAAGAAGATCGCCGGATCAATACCGCATTTACCCTCGCCCACAGTAAATCGTCTGGCACGTCCGGGCAGGCTGGGGTAAACGGCACGCTGCTCGATGATGGTCGCCTGAGCTGGGCCGTCACCAGCGCCTATGATGACACCAGCCATAGCACCAACAGCGCCAGCCTGGGTTATCTCGGCCAGTACGGTAATCTGTATACCGGCTACGCCTACAGCAAAAGCCATCGTCAGGCGAGTCTGAATCTGAGCGGCGGCGTGGTGGCGCACCGCGGCGGCGTTACCCTCTCGCAACCGCTGGGCTCAACCTTTGCGCTAGTGGAGGCCAAAGACGCTCAGGGGGTAGGGATAGAGAATCAGACCGGCGTGCGCATCGATCCCTTCGGCTACGCTGTCGTACCACAAAGCGTTCCCTATCGGGTCAATTCTGTCGCGCTCAACCCTCAGGACTTCGATGCCTTTCTTGATGTCCCTAACGCAGTGGCGGATACCGTGCCTACCCGCGGGGCAATTACCCGGGTGCGCTTTGATACGTTCCGGGGATATAGCGTGCTGATCCATACCACCCTCGCCGACGGCAGCTATCCACCATTGGGCGCACAGCTCTATCGCGCCAGTGGGATCAGCAATGGTCTGGTCGGCCCGGGAGGAGAAGTTTACGTCAGCGGAGTCGATTCAGGCGAAAAGCTGCAGATGAAATGGGGCGAAACGCACCAGCAAAGCTGCGAAATCACCCTGCCCGAACTGCGCCAGGAGCCTCAGCAGGCGACGGCCTGGCGTGAATTATCCTTAATCTGCACAGTAACCCCCTCGAGGTAATTATGCGCCGACTTAGCGATACGTTATTTCTGACATGGCTTTCCGTTCTGTTCATGCTGAGCGCCTTCCCGGCGCAGGCGCTGACCTGCAAGACCACCTCGTCCACGATCAGCGAAGTCGTGAATATCGAGAGCATCATTAAAGTCTCCAGCAGCGAGCTTATTGCCAATAAAAAGATATGGGTCTCCAGCCCTATTACCGCCACCTTCAGTTGCGAAGATACCGATAATTTTCCGAACGGTGAAAGCGCCTATTTCTGGCTGGATCCGGAAAATAAAGCCAGCAGCTTGCCCGACTTTATCCAGGTAGGCATTACTTACAACGGCATCGACTATCTGCTACAAAATAAAAAATCGGTGGAGATTGGCCCGGCGACGCTGTGTGATAAAAGCGGGAATACCTGTAAGTCCCCGGCCATTGGGCAGACATTCAGCCTGGTTTACCAGGTCTATATCATCTCGACGGGCCGCAGAGTGACCGGGGAAGGTAAAATAGACGATAACCTAAAATTGTCGCTTTTTCAGGTAGATGGCCAAGGCGGTCTACGCAACGGCACCGCTGGCGCCAACTATAATCTTTTCATTACCGGCCTGAACCGTATCAGAACAATGGCCTGCGTCCCCACGGTATCTATTTCGCCAAGCGAAATTAACTTTGGCGATATTCCTGCCGGTAACGCCCGACCGGGCTACTATGAAAAAACACGCCCCTTTACCGTCACCTATGGTCTGGTCAAGCAGGGTAACGGCAGTGATTGCGGGACCGAACCTATGCTTGCTACGTTTAGCACCACTAATACGATACAGGAGAGCGCCATTATTTTGCCGCAGCCGGACAGCGGCTTCGGCATTGCCATCTCGCCAAACGCCAGCATGCATCCCCTTATTGAGATGAATGCTCCGATTCACTTTAAGCTGGCAACGGGCGCGACCCTCGCGAGCACCTATACGGCGGGGCTGCTCTGGTTGTCGAGAACGCCGAAGCTGGGGCCTTTTTCCGCGACCGCCAAAATCACCGTGACCTTTGAATAACGCCGCCCCAGGCTAGTTATACTCCAGGGCGAAAGTCACCATGCTGTTGGCCGTACCGGCTCCCACCGTGGCGTCAGTCTGCACATACTGGGCGTTGAAATTGATCGCCTCGGCGGTACCGGCGCTGGCGCCGGTCACCCTTTTCAGGATCGGCAAGTTGCTGGCCTCATTGATCTTAACGCTGGTGCCGTCGGGCACTGCCGCACCGGGGTTATTGCCGTAGGTCAGCTTCACGCCGACGCCGCTGGCGCTGTTGCTGGCCTGGCTCAGGGCCAGGGTATCGCTCTCCACGCTGACGCCGAAAAAGCCGATGCGCACGTCGGTCGGCGTCGGACAGAAGACCGGAATCGAAAAGCGCTTCGCCTGGCCGCCGGTAGTCCCTTTGCCATGAAACTCCCCCCGGTTAACCGTACCCAGACTGACCTGGATCGTCGATGTCGCTACCTGGCAGCTGCCGCTGCTGCCAATGTCCACATTCAGGGCGGCGATATCGATGCTGACCGGCGCGCTGGCGACAAAGCTGGCGCTTGCGCTGGTCTGCTGTTCAATGGTCATCTCCCCCACCTGCGGCAGCGGCGGCGAGTTGGTATGCGTCCCGTCCGCCAGTTGCACCGTTCCGGTTTTATAGAAGGTTACCGCAATCCTCACCGTGGTTTGCTGCTGCGTCATCAGCGCCGGGAGCGTCGCACTGTCGCATACCACCACCGACTCGCCGCCGGCGGAGTGGCTGCCATCGATGGCACGCATCGGGCCGCCGGCGCACTGGAAGCTGAGGGCGTAACCAATGCCGTCGATAGCGCTGGGGTAGACATGCTGTCCGTTAATCACCATCGGCGAGCCGCCGGTTTTCAGCTGTTTATAGACGATGCGTTTGGCGCTCGCCGTCGGCAGCTGCAGGTCGCAGGAAAAAGGGATCCCGCTGCCGTTATCCGCCATCGCGCTGGTCATCTGGGTATTGACCGGCAGCGTGGGTAAATACTTGATATTAGGAATATTGACCGTGGTCTGGCCGATATTTGCGCGGCAGGTTTCAGCCCGCACGCCGGGAAGATAGGCGCTCAGCCCCAGCAGAAAGAGGAAAGGAAGTAGACGAAAAACAGATTTCATAGCCGCCTCAGCGTGTCTGGCACAGTCCGGAGACGGTTTTCACCGTATTCAGACTCTGCTGTGGGTTATCCGGAAGATGAAAATGCAGCGTGCAGCTCTGCGACTGGTTGTTGACGTTCCAACTCACCGCCAGGGTTCCCTCCTGCGGCACACCGCTGAGATACACCTGGCCGCCGTCGGCCACCATGCCGCCCGGCGGATTGCCGCTCTCCTCCTCCTCGACCAGCCGCGCACTGGCGCCAAACGGTAGCGGCCCCTGGGCATTGCGCAGGGTAAACAGCACCCGGTTGCCAATGTGGGTCTGGTAGTTGGCCATCACCACCGCGCCGCCGCCGGGGATCACGGTCTGCCCCTGCTGGTCGACGTCGGTGTCGTCGGCCATCGACTCCGTATCGAGGGTAATGACATTTTTCCGGTAGGCGGTCAGAGAGGGCACCACGGCATAGCCGCGCCAGTCGGTGTGCACATTGTTGCCGTTTTGCACCGCCACGCCGGCGGCCCCCGGCGCCCGGACGATGGCGAAGCTCTCACCCACCGTCTGGCCGAAGGTGACGCCGTGCGGATGCGCGACCACCGAGCCGGCGCCTCCCCAGGTCAACTGGTTGCTGGCGGAGTCATGGCGATAGCCGATCTGGGCGTTGCCGAAGCCGCCGTGGTAGTCCAGGGAGGCGCTGCTGTTGCTGCCTCGTCCCTGGTTGCCATAACCTTGCTGAACCGAGTAGAACAGATTTGGCCGCGTCGGCACCGCGCCATACAGCGACATCTGCTGCGAGGTATAGCCATTGCTGTCCGAGGTGGTGTTGTAGCTCACCGCGCTGTCGGACAGCGGACCACCCAGCGGAATATTGATATTGAATGACCAGGAGCGGTCATTTTTTTGCTGGCCGCTGGTGCGGGTGTAGTAATAGCCCACGCCCCAGGAGATCCCTTTCCAGGCGCTGTAGAACCCAAGGTGCACCGTCTCATCCCGACTCTGCCGATGCCAGTACTCCTGCGACCAGGCGGAAACCGCCAGACTGCCCAGGCCACCAAGGCTTTGCGACACCGACAGCTCTTCCCGGCGACGCCGGTTGTCTACTTGCCCCTGGGCGCTTTCAAGGGCGCTGGCTTCGGCAAAATCGTAATAGCCGCTTGACGAGTAGCGATAGCTGGCGAGGCTGAACGCAGTGCCCGAGCTGACAAAATTTTTCTGATACTGAGCGCGCAGCGAATGGCCCGTATAGCGCTTGCCCGACGGCGTACGGGTGACGGCCTGGGTGACATCCCCTCCCAGCGATCCGAACTCGCCAAAACCGCGGCCCAGGCCCAGCGCCCACGCCTGATAGTCCCGGGCCAGCTGCGTACCACCGTAGAGGGTGAATCCCGCCGTCAAACCGTAGAACAAAGTGCCCTGCAGAAATTCCGGCGAGCGCACCGACTCCCCCCCGGAGTGGTAGCGGCCGGCGCTGAGACTGAATTTGCCGCGCCCTTCGCGCAGCATATATGGCACCGCGGAATAGGGCTGGGTAAAGGTACGCACCGCGCCATTGCTCTCGGTCACCTTCACCTCCAGATCGCCGCTCTGCGAGGTGGGGTAGAGATCGCTGATGGCGAACGCCCCCGGCGACACAAAGGTCTCGTAGATCACATACCCGTGCTGAGAGACGGTCACTTTAGCATTGCTGTGCGCCACGCCACGAATGGTGGGGGCAAAGCCGCGCTGGCTGTCCGGGAGCATTTCATCGTCAGACATCAGCTGGACGCCGCGAAACTGTATGCTGTCAAACACATCGCCGGTGGTATAGGTATCGCCGATCCGCAGCAAGCTCTTCAGCGAGCGGACATCGCGCTGCAGCCAGGTGCTCTGGGTATCCCAGTGCCGGCGCTGCTGGTCATACTGCATTGAGGAGATGTTGCGCAGTCGCCAGGCGCCCAGGTTGAGGCCGCTGCGTAAATTGAGATAGTTTGAGCGGCTGCTCTCCCCTTCGTCGGCGTTCTTTATTTGCGCGCCGGAAAAATAGTAATCGACAAACGCGGCCGGCACGCCATCGTCCCAGCGCGACGGATCGACATAGCCGCGGCTTTGCACGTTCATCGCCGCCTGGGGAATACTCAGCGTCAGGCGCTGGTTAGCGAAGCTGAACCGACTGCTGGCGTCGGGAATAAACTTCTCGATCCGGGTGAAGGTTTCGCCTTCATGCAGCGCTTGAAAGGCGGGAAACGCACTGACGTTGACGCCATACTCCGCCAGCTGACCGGGCGTCAGCACCGGGCGCAGCTGCCCGCCATCGTCAACAAACGTGATATCAGCCTGACCCAGCTCCTGGTCATTAACCACCACGGTGACAGGATAAGTCCCCGGCTGCTGGCCGCCGGGTTTGGCGAAGTAGTGCAGATCGGAGGTTTGCTGCTGCGGGTCAGCAAACTCCAGCGCCGCCGGGTCAAAATAGTCGTCGGCCATCGCCCGGCTCAACGGACTGAGACAAAACATCATCGTCGGCACCGTCGCCAGCGCCACCGCCCGCCCGGCGGTAACGGGCAACAAGGCATACTCCCGCACCCTGGCTGTTGTTATTCTTTTCATGCTGGCGCCGTCCGGTAAGCTCATCAAAAAGGGGAATTACTGCTGGGCGAAATCGCTGACGCCGCCGTAGTCGTTAATCGCCCGCCATTTGACGGTGCCGTGCCCGCTCACCGGCCACGTTTTCTCGCCGAAGGGAGCCACCATGCCGGGATCGTCGATGCTTTGCCCGCCCACCTCGACGGCGTAAAAAGAGACGAAGTAGGGAGTGGGATTTATCACCGTCAGCCGACCGCCGGACTGGCTAAACTTCAGCTGCTGCCAGGCCTTTGCCGGGTCGCCCGCCAGGTCGTTGGGGCGATAGAAGATTTTGAATTTCGATTTAATATTCACCTGCAGCTTATTCACCTCGCCCTGAGGCGTCGGGGCGATACTTTTGACGTTCAGCCAGAAGACCGATTCACGGTCGCGGGGCAGCGAGGCGCCAATAAAGTTAATCCGCAGAACGTTATTTTGCTCCGGATCGAGACGGAACAAGGGCGGCGTTACAATGAAGGGCACCCTGGCCTTATCGTTTTCCGCGTAATTTTCCACCCACGACTGCACCAGATAGGGCGTATGGGTATCGGCATTGGTGACTGAAATAGCGGCTTCACGCTTCCCTTCCTGATAAATCACACGGGTTCCACCCATGACAATACCGGCCTGCGCTGCCGTGGTGCACAGCAGAAAAGCCGCAACGGCAATTATTTTCTTCATCATGACTTACCATCAGGTAAAAGTTGAACAGACAACAAAATAAAGCAGTGAATAACAGAGCCAGTACTCGACGGGATAATTAGCAAAAACAACTATACCGTCACGAATATATTTCGTGACTTCATGACAATTAACACTTTAGCTATCTGTAATTAATCAAGACGCAGTGGGCTGACTCTGAATAACGCGCAATTAGATCAGTTATAAATCATATTGAAATTAGCTGTACCGTCGGCTTTACCTGCCGTCACGGTCGCCGCGGTGGAGATATAGTCGGCGTAAAACTCGAGGTCGGCAGAGCCGGTGCCGCCGCTGGTACCCGGAGTGACCGTCTGTTTGGCTGACGTTTTACCGAGGCTGACAGCCGTCGACCGATCGTGCTCATACAGCTTAATCGCTACGCCGCTGGCGCCGCCGTTGATGGCCAGCAGGGAGTTATCAGACTGATCGCGCGCGCCGTCAAACAGCACGGCGACCGTAGTCACGCTGGCCGGGCAATCTTTCACTTTGATATGGAAGGGGGTTTTGGTGGTTTCAAAACCAGTGCCGGTAAAATAGTTGCTGGCCCATTTGCCCAGATCAACCTTCTGGCCATTAGAACTACTATCGACGTTGCAAGAGCTGTCGGTGATTGACCCATTGAAGATGACCTGCCCGCCGGCGCCTTCCGAACTGGTGCCCGAGTCAGGATTGATAGTGTTGGCCGCGGTAGCCTGCAAGGCTACGCCAGAAAGCAGCGCTCCTATGAGGATGGTTATAAAGCGAGGTTGTTTTTTCATTATTTATCTCATCGTTAACGAACATATTTTCCATCATCGACAATAGCCCTAAAGCTATCGCGAAACGGCTCGTCAGCTCCTCCCTGTAAATGTACGTTGCGTTCCTTCCGCAGGATATTAGGCACATCCCCCTCTACTCTGCCTTATTTCGCCAATAGATGGCCATGAATAACAAACAGAAGAAAAAAGAGTTATTTTGATGTGCGAAATAAATATATTACCCGAAGTATCAAAAGGCAACCCGGGGAGATGTTAACTATAAGTTAATAGCTATGTTCGCCATATATTTAATTTTTGAAATGGCTTTTCAATGTTAATTTACATATCTATACAAAAGAAATTCAAATACCTTTAAACAACAACAGATCAATTCAATTAACAAATTTAAAGACAATTGTTCAAAAATTCGTCTTGTTTTATTGTGCGCTCGTCAGAGCGTACACAAAAATTAGGAATTTTCCTGGTATTAATATTCATAATTTCTACACAAACGACGCCAGGGTGCGCCACCTCCACCCGCTAATCCCTTATTATGAAAGTGTTTTTATTTTCAAGTGAAAGCCAATACATAAGTGACATAAATACATGGGCGCTGCCGCCGGCAAAATAACCACCCTCTTCGAATGGTTATTTTGAAGTTAAAAAAATCCGCAACCCCAATGGATTGCGGACTGAGGATCGGTCAGAAATGAGATGGACTTCAGAACAGGCCCAGCGGCGCGGTGCCGTAGCTCACCAGCAGGTTTTTGGTTTGCTGATAGGCATCCAGCGCCATCTTGTGCGTTTCCCGCCCGACGCCGGACTGTTTATAGCCGCCGAACGCCGCATGCGCCGGGTAGACATGATAGCAGTTGGTCCACACGCGACCGGCTTTAATGCCGCGACCCATGCGATAGGCGAGGTTGGTATCCCGCGTCCACACCCCGGCGCCGAGACCAAACTGGGTCTCATTGGCGATAGCCAGCGCTTCCGCTTCGTCCTTAAAGGTGGTCACCCCGATCACCGGCCCAAAGATCTCCTCCTGGAAGGAGCGCATATCGTTGCGACCTTTAATCAGCGTGGGCTGAATATAAAAACCATTATTCAGCGCCGGCGCGATAGCCGCCCGCTCGCCTCCGGTCAGAATTTGCCCACCCTCTTCCCGGGCAATCTGAATATAGGAGAGGATCTTGTCGAACTGCTGGCGGGAAGCCTGAGCGCCGATCATGGTGTCGGTATCTAGCGGATCGCCGCGGCGGATCTGCGCCACCTTCTCCATGACCCGTGCCATAAAGGGCTCATAGATGGATTCATGGATCAGCGCCCGCGACGGGCAGGTACAGACCTCACCCTGGTTGAAGAAGCCGAGCACCAGCCCCTCCACCGCCTTCTCAATAAATTCCTCTTCTCCGTCCATCACGTCGGCGAAGTAGATGTTGGGCGATTTCCCCCCCAGCTCGACGGTGCAGGGGATAATATTTTCCGCCGCGCAGGCGAGAATATGCCGCCCGACCGGCGTGGAGCCGGTAAACGCCAGCTTGGCGATACGCTTGCTGGTGGCCAGCGCCTCGCCCGCCTCTTTGCCGAAACCCTGCACCACGTTAAGCACCCCGGCCGGGAACAGATCGCCGATCAGCTCCAGCAGCAGGGTAATGCTTAGCGGCGTCTGTTCCGCCGGTTTGAGCACCACGCAGTTCCCCGCCGCCAGGGCCGGGGCCAGCTTCCACGCGGCCATCAGCAGCGGGAAGTTCCACGGGATAATCTGCCCGACCACCCCCAGCGGTTCATGGAAATGATAGGCCACCGTGGTTTCGTCAATCTCGGCGGTGCTTCCCTCCTGAGCGCGCAGGCAGCCGGCGAAGTAGCGAAAATGATCCACCGCCAGCGGCAGGTCGGCATTCAGGGTTTCGCGGATCGGTTTCCCATTGTCCCAGCTCTCCGCCACCGCCAGATATTCCAGATGCTGTTCAATACGATCGGCGACCTGCAGCAGCAGCCTGGAGCGCTGTTGCACTGAGGTTTTACCCCACGCCGGCGCCGCGCGATGGGCAGCGTCGAGGGCGAAGTCAATGTCTCTGGCATCCGAGCGGGGAAACTGCGCAATGTTGCTGCCGTCGACCGGCGAAGTATTCATAAAGAATTCACCGCTCAGCGGCTCGACAAATCTACCGTCAATAAAGTTGCCGTAAGCCGATTTAAATGAAACCACGGCGCCGGGCTGGCCAGGATGTGCATAACGCATCGCAAATCTCCTTCTGTAGGGTTGAGACGCAGCGGCATATTGATTTTTTAAATTTGCCGCCGAACGCTTCTCACTGTGCAGGGGTTATGCCAGTTTTTTATTTTCTTTAAATATTTTTATTTATTAATACGTTGCCTTCACTAACCGAGCAGATGGTCAGCCATCTGTCGCACGGGTTTCCACTTATGTGTTGCAAATCGCAACACCAAATAAACCAAATGGCTACAATATTGCAACACAGCAACATCGACCCAGAGGTGCCCTGTGGCAGGCAATCCCTTTCTTCTCGCACCAGAGGTTAATGCGAATCCCCTGCTGAGCGATTCGTGGTCTCGCTGCCAGCGCTACGGGCTGGATCCCGCCACCGAGGATTTTCCCCGCCTCGGCGCCGGCGAGCTGGCGGACCGGCTCGCCAGCCACCGCGGCCTGCAGCAGCTGGCGCAGCCGGTGGTGGAAGCCCTGTCGCGCCAGGTCGCAGACCTGCAGTCGGTGGTGATCCTTTCCGACCCCGACGGCCTGGTGCTGCATACTCTCGGCGATACCCAGGCGCTGCAAAAGGCCCAGCGCGTGGCGCTGGCTCCCGGCAATCTGTGGAGTGAAAGCGGGCGCGGGACCAACGCCATCGGCACCGCGCTGGCGATTGACGATGGCTGCGAGATCGATGGCCGTCAGCACTTTCTTACCCGCAACCAGAATCTGTACTGCGCGGCAATGCCGCTCCAGCGACCGGACGGAAGCATCGCCGGGGTGCTGGATATCTCCGGCCCGGCGAATTTTCCCCACCAGCACACCTTTGGCTGGGTAAAAGCGGCGGCAAAGCAAATTGAATATCTGTGGGTGAAACAGAGTCTGCATCCTGAGCAGTGGCTGATGAGCCTGCACCGGCAGGTGGACAAACTCGACAGCGTCGAGGAGCTGCTGCTGGTCTTTTCCGACAACGTCCTCACCGCCGGCAACCGGCTGGCGATGCGCGAGTTCGGCCTGAGCGCGGCGCAGTTTGGCCAGCTCACCTTTGCCTCGCTTTTTCCGACGCTGACGCAAACGGCGGTCAGCGTCCCGCTGCCGCTGACCACGCCGCAGGGCCGCTACCACTATCGCCTGCGGGAGCCCACCCGCCGCCGGGTGGCGGTAAGCGCCCCGCCGGCCATGCATCTCCCCTTTACCAGCCCGCGCGAAGGCGAAAAGCTGCTGCGGCTGCTCAACGCCGGCATCGCGCTCTGTATTGAGGGGGAAACCGGCAGCGGCAAAGAGTATGTCAGCCGCACGCTGCATCAGCACAGCCGCTGGCGCAGTGGCAAATTTGTCGCCATCAACTGCGCGGCCATCCCGGAATCGCTGATCGAATCCGAGCTCTTCGGCTACCAGCCGGGGGCGTTTACCGGCGCCAGCAAAAATGGCTATATCGGTAAAATCCGCGAGGCTGACGGCGGGGTGCTGTTTCTTGATGAGATCGGCGATATGCCGCTGGCGCTGCAGACCCGCCTCCTGCGCGTCCTGCAGGAGAAAGAGGTCGCTCCGCTGGGCGCCAGCCGCAGCGTGCCGGTGAATTTCGCCTTGATCTGCGCCACCCACCGCAACCTGACCCAGCGGGTCAGCGCCGGAGAATTCCGTGAAGATCTGCTGTGGCGTCTGCGGGAATACGCCCTGGCGCTGCCTCCGCTGCGCGAGTGGCCGGCGCTGGAAACCTTTATCGCCACCCTGTGGCACGACCTGGGCGGTGCTTCACGCCGGGTGACGCTTTCAAACGCGCTGCTGGTTCACCTCAGCCAGCTGCCGTGGCCGGGAAACGTACGCCAGCTGCAGAGCGTCCTGAAGGTAATGCTGGCTCTCGCCGATGAGGGCGACACGCTGACGCCCGACGCGCTGCCGGAGGCGTATCGCGCCGCGCCTGCGCCGTTGCCGCGCGGGGGATTGCAGGCCCATGATGAGCAGTTGATTGTCGATACCCTGGCCAGGGTCAACGGCAACGTCAGCCGGGCGGCGCAGATACTGGGTATCGCCCGCAGCACGTTGTACCGCCGTGCCGCCCGTGCCGGACGGCCTCGTCGCTGAGGCTACGGCGTAAAGCGCGCCGGTAGCTTGCACGCTGTCGGAAAACCTCCGCCGCCATAGATGGCGGTTATTTCTCTCTGCGCTAACCAGGTGTTGCGGTAAGAGGCAGCCCTTCCCGCAGGGCATCGATCGCCGCCCGCGTTTTTTGCGGCAGCCACGGCCCCTCCGGCCATACCGCGTGGATGGCGAAACGCACCTGAGCGCTGGGCGCCAACACCTGCTGCAATGTCCCATCGGCAAGCGCCTGCGCCACCAGCCAGTCCGGCAGCCAGGCGATGCCCATCCCCTGCTGCACTGCCGCCGCGATGGCGGCAAAATCATCCTGTATCAGCCACGTCTGCGGACTGAAGCGCACTTCGCCCTGCTGCGGGTCATACAGTTGCCATTTTTGTAGCTGGCCGTTGTGCAGATAGCCGAGGGTACGGTGCTCGTTCAACCCGGCAATAGTCTGCGGCGCTGGCTGCTGGCGCAGGTACTCCGCCGCCGCGCACAGCACCATGCCGTGCTCTCCCAGCGCCCGGGCCCGCAGCGACCCGGTATCGGCCAGGCTCCCGATACGCACCGCAAGATCAAACCCCTCCTCCAGCAGATTGACCTGCCGGTCGCTGTAGTGGAGCTCGAGCTTCAGTAACGGATAGCGCTGGCTGAGGCGGAACAGCAGCGGTGCCACGCAGCGCTGGCCAAACAGCACCGGCAGCGACACCCGCAGCCGCCCCTGCACCTCATCTTTGCCGCGCTGCAGCGTCTCTTCGGCCTCGCGGATGCGCTCCAGCGCTTCCCGGCACTGGAGATAGAATTGCTCCCCCTCTTCCGTCAGCAGTTGCCGTCGGGTGGTACGCTGGAATAACGCCACGCCGAGACGCGCTTCCAGCCGGGCAATGGTTTTTCCCACCGCCGAACGCGTCACATGGAGGATCGCCGCCGCGCTGGCAAAGTTGCCGCTCTCGACCACGGTGACAAATACCGGGATCGCATTCAGATCGTCGCGCACAGATTGGTTCCTTACGGGATACAATATGGAAAAATAATGTCACTCCTGAGACAAAAAAGACAGTGTTAGTCTTTGCTTCTATCTTTCATTTGAGGCACTCATCATGGCTAACGTTCTGGTTTTAAAATCCAGCATTAATGGCGAAACATCCCTGACCAATCAGTTGATTAACGAATTTCTCGCGGCGCGCCAGGCGGCGGGACACGGCGATCGGCTCACCGAACACGATCTCAGCGCCATGGCGCTGCCAACGCTGGATCGCCCCCTGTTCGCCGCCCTGCGCGGGGCAGTGGATCCGCAGCCTGCTATCCGCGAGGCGGTCGCCCTCTCCGACCAGCTTATCGCCGAGTTAAAGGCCAGCGACCTGCTGGTGATTGGCGCGCCGATGTATAACCTCAACGTCCCGACCGATCTAAAAAAATGGTTCGACCTCGTGGCGCGGGCGCGGGAAACCTTTCGCTACACCGAGAGCTGGCCGCAGGGGCTGGTGGAGGGCGTCCGGGCGGTGGTCGTCAGCAGCCGCGGCGGTATTCACCAGGGAGAAACTACCGACGCCGTCACGCCCTATCTGCGCGCGGTACTGGGGCTGATGGGGATCCAGGAGGTGGAATTTATCTATGCCGAAGGGCTGGACAATCGCCCGCATGGTCGCGACGCCGGGATCGCCAGCGCCCGGGCGCAGATTGCCCGGCTCGCCGTTCCGGCCTGAGTCGTGGAGAAATTGTGCTGGCGCTGGCGGCCTTTTTATTTTAGAGTTATCTAAATTTAGACAAAGCTAAAATAAATGACCACACCTGAAGACCTGCAGGCCCGCGCCGGAGAAGCCGCCGCGCTGATGAAAGCGATGAGCAATCCTCACCGATTGCTGATCCTGTGCATGCTGTGCGATGCGCCCAGGGCCAGCGCCGGCGAACTCGCCCGGGCTACAGGGCTGAGCCCCTCCGCCACCTCGCAACACCTCGCGCGGATGCGTGACGAGGGGCTGATCGACAGCGAGCGCGACGCCCAGCGTATCCACTATTTCATCACCCACCCTGCGGTACAGCAGGTGATCAATACGCTGAAAACGCTCTATTGCCCGTGAGGATCCTATGACCATCGCCACCTTAACTCCCGCCGAGGCCCAGGCGCAGATTGCCCAGGGCGCCAGACTGATTGATATCCGCGATGCGGATGAATATGCGCGCGAACATATCCCCGATGCCGAGCTGGTGCCGCTCGCCACTCTGACCAGCGGTGCGCCCCTCAATGCCCGGGCCGGAGAGACGGTCATCTTTCACTGCCAGGCGGGTTCCCGGACGCAGAATAATGCGATTCGTCTGGCCGCGGCCGCCGCGCCGGCGCAGGCCTGCCTGCTGGCAGGAGGAATTCAGGCGTGGAAAGCCGCGGGGTTGCCGGTAGTGGAAGATTCATCACAGCCGCTGCCGCTGATGCGCCAGGTGCAAATTGCCGCTGGCACCCTGATTTTACTGGGGGTGCTGCTGGGCTATACCGTTAACGGCGGCTTTTTCCTGCTCAGCGGCGCGGTCGGCGCCGGGCTCACCTTCGCCGGCGTAACCGGCTTTTGCGGCATGGCGCGTCTGCTGGCGACCATGCCGTGGAACCGGCGCCAGGGGGTTAAAACGCGCTCCAGATAAGCCAGGCAATGCCGCCGAAGAGCAGCCATTTGACGATGTAATAGACCGTCTTATTCCATTTTTTCAACCGCTTACCAACAATACGGATCTGGTAAATATAGCGAAACGCCCGGTTAATCCCGCCGGTGCGATCGCCGATATCGTTGGGCGCCGAAGCGGCGCTCATCAGATGGCGTCCCAGCCAGTGGTTAACTTTCTGCGCCCAGCGGTAGCGCATCGGCCGTTCAATATCGCAGAACAGAATCAGGCGATTCTCACCACTGGTATTTTCCGCATAGTGGATATAGGTCTCGTCAAACAGCACGCCTTCTCCATCGCGCCAACTGTAACGCTGGCCATCCACCTCGATAAAGCAGCGGTCATCGTTCGGCGTTGCCAGGCCCAGATGAAAGCGTAGCGAGCCGGCGTAGGGGTCACGATGGCGCGGCAGACGGCTACCGTCCGGCAGAGTGGCAAACATGGCCGCTTTCACCGACGGGATATCGCGCAGCAGCGCGGTAGTTTGCGGACAGAGCTGGCTGGCGGAAGGATGGGCATCCTCATACCATTTCAGATAAAAGCGTTTCCAGCCGGTTTTGAAAAATGAGTTAAACCCGGCATCGTTATATTTATCGGCCGCTTTAATCTGCTCCAGCTGCTGAAGGTGGAGACCTTCGTCGCGAATAACCTGCCAGTTTTGCTGCAATATCGCCAGCTCGGGAAACATCTCCGGCCGCAGATAAGGCGTATTCGGCACGCGGGAAAATAAATACATAAATCCATTCAGCGGCGCGGTAAATGTGGAATGGTCGGAGAGCTGCCGCCAGAAACGATAGCGCACCCGTCCGCGGTAATGGACATACAGTACAGCAATAACAATGATCAACAGAATGATATACTTCATGGTGTCTTTCCTGACCTGATTGGTGGTAACCCTACCCTCGCCGTCCCCCTTTCTCAGCAGCGGTATGGCGCCAGCAAAACATTAACAATGTTAATACATATAACTCCAAATTGTTTTAACAAAAAACAGCACGCCCGGTGTTCAGTGAGCGGGCGTTGAGCTATGGTTTAGGTTTATCCATGGTGTTAACAGTGAGGAGTGAATTATGTTTGCTGTCGGCGATCTGGTACAACCCCGAGCGGGCGGACCAAAACTGAAAGTGGTGGAAGTGCAAGGGGAGCAACTGGTGGTGGTTCAGGCCGCACAGGAGCAGGGAGAGCGCTATTCGCTGAAGTCGGACGAGGTCACGCCGTATCAGGAAGAGGGAGACTTCGGCGTCTGCTAAAGCCCCTCGCTTAAAGTCGTAAGGCCAGGCCGGTGGGTCTCTCACCACCGGGCTGGCGCTGGCCCGAAGGCGTTAAATTAAAAAGCTATCCAGCGATTTACCCTGGGCGACAGCCTCGGCAATCGGCTTCGGCATTCTTCCCTGTCCGGTCCAGGTTTTCTCTGCGCCAGTATGATCGGTATAACGATATTTCGCCGGGCGCGGTTGACGCTTTTTGCCTCCCGCCTTTGGCGGCTGAATATCGGCCACCAGCTCGTCAGGAGAAATACCGTCGGCGCGCATCAGCTCAAGCCAGGTATTCACTTTCTCCTGATATTCAGCCTGCTGCTGAGCTGCCTGCTGCTGTTGCGTACGTTTTTCTTCAGTGACGATCCTGAGTTTTTCCAGCATCTCTTCAAGCACGTCAATGGAGAATTCACGGGACAGGGCACGCAGTGAACGGATATTATTCAGTTTGTGTAACATTGAAGACATAAAATTAAAAAATTCCAAATAGCAAATTAAAAGATACAACGCGGCAAGTGTAATAGAAACGTTTATTTATTTCCAGCCTTCGGTTGTCCAGATAAATATATAAGGTGGATATTAGCGGTTATCCCCTGGAACTATATTGGCAAATACCTGAGCCTTTTTCATAAGCACAGGCAAAAAAGAGAATGAATAAATAAAAAAGGCAGAATGACGGGAAAAACCACCGTTCTCGCCAGGAATATTAGCTTTATGGTCAGCGGGTTACCTGCTGTTCATACGTGGCCGCACTGATACATACCTTTGGCCACAGTGAATAGTTAATCAGAAAATGGGAATAAAACAACAATTCGCAATTCAGAGTTTTTCACCATAAAAACGCGACTTACGGCATAAAAAATCCTAAAAGAGAGCGGAATCACACACTCGCGTGATGTTGCGCCATGGTTGGCTATCAGGCGCCGTTCCCTCGGCCAGTCTCGATTTCGCAATCAAGAGTAACACATTGATAAATATTGATATTTGCAAAAACAGGAATAAAAGTAGCGTAACGAACAAAAAACAAACCAGCGCAGAGTATTTTATCGACAAAAAGGCGATAAATAAAAATTTATAGCTAGTTGCCACTTTTAATGCAGAGATATACTCTACGCACATCAAAACAGGCAGCCAAAAAACGCTATACCAACGCGCATTTTTCGGCGTTAATGACTTCATTTTCGAGGAGCACTCCGATGTTCTCTGCGCACTCCCGCTTGCGGCATGCGGTTGCAGACACCTTTGCGATGGTGGTTTACTGCACCGTCGTCAACATGATGATCGAAATTTTTCTCTCTGGTATGACGTTTGAGCAGTCGTTATCGTCGCGTCTGGTGGCGATCCCGGTCAACATTATTATTGCCGTACCCTATGGGATTTATCGCGATTTCGCCATGCGTCAGGCCCGGCGCATCAGCCCGGCCAGGTGGATGAAAAATATGGCCGACGTGCTGGCCTACGTCACCTTTCAGTCGCCGGTGTATGTCGCTATTCTGTGGAGCGTGGGTGCTGACTGGCACCAGATTGTCGCCGCGGTGAGCTCGAACCTGGCGGTATCGATGATGATGGGCGCCGCCTACGGCTACTTCCTCGACTATTGCCGCCGCCTGTTCCGCGTGGCGCCCTATCAGCAGGCGAAGGCCTGACCAACGCGTTAGCAGCGACTGGCTCTGCCAGTCGCCTCTTCCCGCCAGCCCGCCTCGCCTGGATCCTTAAATGCCTATCGCCGTATTAATTCGTCGACATTGCCGGCTGGGCTTCGCCAAATAGCCCATTCAGAAAACGCTCAAGCGCCATGCGTGAGCTAAATCCATGCGGAATACCATAATGTTGTTGCGCATCCCCGGCTAAATACAGCGGAAACTGTTCATAATGATCACAGGTCTTGATATCTGAAGCCGGTTCGGCCAGCATATTGCTGCGCTCTTTTAACGCCGGATGAATAACTAACGCTGTTCGCCCCATGCGCGCTTCGCGGTTCACATAAACATAATTATCGCCGCGGCGATAGCCGTACGCTTTTTGCGTCACAACATCCATGGTGAAGCCGGCTTTTTCAAGAACACGCGCCACCTCATCGGGTCTTAAATACATACTGATTCCTCGTTATCTTTTACCGCACATTGACCTTACCTTATTCATTAAGGACAGTGCTTTCGGAAAATTCCAGAAACCACGACAGTAAGCATAATTCAAAATCTTGTCCTACACTTACTCACTCGATGGAATTAAGGGAGATAACGATGGCTAACCATGTGAACCGCAACAATTTTGACGAGAACGCTGAAGATATTCATAACGATGTCAGCCAATTAGCGGATACGCTGGAAGAGGTGCTGAAATCATGGGGCAGTGACGCCAAAGAGGAAGCGGAAGCGGCGCGTGTCAAAGCGCAGTCGCTGTTAAAAGAGACTCGTGCCCGCCTTAATGGCCACAACCGGGTGCAGCAGGCGGCGCTGGATGCGCGCCAGGCAGCGTGCGATGCGCTGGGCTGTGCCGATACCTACGTGCGCAATAAACCGTGGCACAGTGTGGGCGCCGCCGCCGCCGTCGGGGTATTTATTGGCGTATTGCTCAATTTACGTCGATAATAGCTTAAGCGTCGGCTGCCGCCGCGCGATTGGCGCGCGGTAGCCCGCGAGCTTTACGGAAGGCAATGAAGATAACAAATACGCGTCAGCCCCTGCGCGCCTCTGGCCGCAGGGGTTTTTCTGCTTCCCCGACTTAAGCGCCATCAAATCGCGATCGCCTCTCTCAGCCGTCGGGCAAGTCCGTCAGCCATCGCCGGCGAACGTATATTGGTAAAACTCATCAGTAATCCCCCCTCGCCCGCGTGGCGAATCCGCCAGTCGCTCAGCGCCTGCACCGCCAGCCCGGCCACAACCGCCCGCCGCGCGAGCAGCCGATCGTCGCCGCTGACCGACATAACCAGTTGAATTCCCCCCAGCTGCGGCGTGACCTGAAAGCCCTGCGCCTGCAGAGCCGACTCCAGCCACTGTCTACGCTGGCTATAGCTGGCACGCATTTTCTTCAAATGACGCCAAAAATGTCCCTGCTGGATAAAATCCGCCAGCGTCTGCTGCCACAGGGTGGGAACGGTGCAGGACTGGCGCTCCGCGGTCTGGTGAAAACGCGCCACCAGCGGGGTCGGCACCACCAGCCAGGCGGTGCGCAGCGCCGGGAACATCGACTTACTGAAGGTGCCCGCGTAGATGACCCTCTGCGGCGCATCAAGGCTTTTCAGCGGCGGCAGCGGTTTGCCGTGATAGCGAAACTCGCTATCGTAATCGTCCTCAATGATCCACGCGTCGCGCTCCGCGGCCCACGCCAGCAGCTGGCGGCGTCGGGGAAGCGACAGCGCGACCCCCAGCGGACTCTGATGGGCTGGTGTGAGCAGGGCAAATCGCGCCTGCGGGTGATGACGCTGGCCCCAGCCGACGTCCATCCCTTCGTCGTCCACGGGAATCGCATCCACCGCCAGCTGCCCAGCCTCGACGACCGGCCGGATAAAGGGATACCCCGGATCTTCCATCCACATATGCTGTCCCGGCTGCGCCAGGGTACGCAGGATAAGGTTCATGGAGGCGGCATAGCTGCCGGTGATCAACACCTGATCCGGCTGACAGTCGATACTACGCGACAGGCGTAGATAATCGACGATAGCCTGGCGCAGAAGCGGATCGCCGCCGGGATCGCCGGGTGCAAGATCGAACCGCGACTGCGTCCGCAGCCGACGCCCCATCACCCGCGCCCACTGCCCGCGCGGAAAGAGATCCAGCGCCGGCAGCCCCATCTGAAACGGCAGCGGCTCCGTCGGCGCGGCCGGTTGCACTGGCGGTACCGGCGCCAGCTGGCGCGGGCTGAGCCGCTCGCTGACAAAGGTCCCCGCCTGCCCACGCCGCTCGAGCCATCCCTGGGCGACCAGCTCTCCCCAGGCGTTTTCGATGGTCGCCCGGGAGACGCCCTGCTCCTGAGCGTACACCCGGCTGGCGGGCAAACGGCTGCCCGGGGTCAGTTCGCCACGTTCAATCGCCGATTTCAACTGGCGGGCGATACGCTGATAAAGCGGGAGGTTAATTGCTTCCATTATGGTCTGCTTTTTTCATCAGAATATGGCTATCTTTTGCAGTCCATTATAGTGCTATTTTGGCTGCCGTCTTAGAGAGGAGAACACCATGAACCAATTACGTCAGCCATTCAGTGAACTGAGCCCGGAAGTCTATAAAGGGCTGGTACAGGCCAGCATCGCGCTGGAGAAAAGCGAGCTGGGCAACGCCCTGGTAGAGCTGGTTTATTTACGCGTCTCGCAGATCAACGGCTGCGCCTTCTGTCTTGAGAAACATAGCCAGGCGCTGCGCAAAGGCGGCATGGCGCAAAGCAAACTGGATGCCCTTGCGGGCTGGCGGGTAAGCGCCCACTTTACTCCGGCCGAACGCGCGGCGCTGGCTTGGGCCGAGTCGGTCACCGACATTGCCGCCGGCCATGCGGAAGATGAGGTTTACCAGCCGCTGCGCGAACATTTTACCCCGCGTCAGATAAGCGATCTGACCTTCGCCGTCAGTCTGATGAACGCCTTTAACCGCCTCGCCGTGGCCATGCGCCTGTAGTTCCGCACAGCCTCCCCCCTCCTCCGCCGATCTATCCCGGCGGGGGACTCGCTTGCCAAAAACGCTATATATTGAGTGGTTGAAGTTTTAAATAACTACATCTAGTATTTCCTTATCGAATGGCCCACTACGTTCGACGCTATGTTTAGCGCCGTGCTGTTATCTTAAATGGAAATACGAATCATGCGCATTATTATTTACACTCGAAATGACTGCGTGCAGTGCCATGCCACCCGGCGAGCCATGGAGAGCCGGGGACTGGCCTTTGAAATGGTCAACGTCGACCAGCAGCCGGATGCCGCCGACACCCTGCGCGAGCAGGGATTTCGCCAGCTGCCGGTGGTGATCGCCGGTGAGCTGCGCTGGAGCGGCTTCCGCCCGGATATGATCAATCGCCTGCGCCCCTCCTTTACGGCGGCCAGCGCATGAGCCTCATCGTCTACTTCTCCAGCCGTTCGGAGAATACCCATCGCTTTGTGCAGCGCCTGGGGCTGCCGGCGGTGCGCATCCCGCTGAACGAGCGTGAACATCTGCGGGTAGACGAGCCCTATATTCTCATCGTTCCCAGCTATGGCGGCGGCGGCACCGCCGGCGCGGTACCGCGTCAGGCGATCCGCTTTTTAAACGACGTGCATAACCGCCAGCTGATCCGCGGAGTGATTGCCGCCGGCAATCGCAACTTTGGCGACGGCTGGGGGCGTGCCGGAGATGTCATCGCGCAAAAATGCGCCGTGCCCTATCTCTACCGCTTCGAGCTGATGGGAACCCCCGACGATATCAACACCGTGCGTAAAGGAGTCAGCGAATTTTGGCAACGACAACCGCAGAACGTATAACCGCCGCCGTGGATTTTCACGCCCTCAACGCGATGCTGAATTTGTACGACAGCGAGGGCCGCATCCCGTTTGAGAAAGATCGCCAGGCGGTTGAGGCCTTTATGGCGACCCAGGTTCAGCCCAACGCCCTCACCTTCCCCAGCCCGGAGGATAAGCTCAGCTGGCTCGTCAGCGAGGGCTATTACGATCCGCAGGTGCTGGCCGGCTATGACCGCGGGTTTGTGCTGGCGTTGTTCGCCCATGCCCGGCGCGCTCCGTTTCGCTTTCAGACCTTCCTCGGCGCCTGGAAGTTCTATACCAGCTATGCGCTGAAGACCTTTGACGGCAAGCACTACCTCGAGGATTTCGCCGAACGCAGCGTGATGGTGGCCCTGACGCTGGCCCGGGGCGATGAACAGCAGGCGCGGCAGCTGACGGAGGAGATACTCAGCGGCCGCTTTCAGCCCGCCACACCGACCTTCCTTAACGCTGGCAAACAGCAGCGCGGGGAGCTGATCTCCTGCTTCCTGCTGCGTATTGAGGATAATATGGAGTCCATCGGCCGGGCGGTGAACTCGGCGCTACAGCTGTCGAAGCGCGGCGGCGGGGTGGCCTTTTTACTCTCCAACCTGCGCGAGGCCGGGGCGCCGATCAAGCGCATCGAAAACCAGTCTTCTGGGGTGGTGCCGGTGATGAAGATGCTGGAGGACGCCTTCTCCTATGCCAATCAGCTCGGCGCCCGCCAGGGGGCGGGTGCGGTCTGGCTGCATGTTCACCATCCCGATATTTTACGCTTTCTTGATACCCGGCGTGAAAATGCCGATGAGAAAATCCGCATCAAAACCTTGTCGCTGGGGGTGGTGATCCCTGATATCACCTTCCAGCTGGCGAAAGAAGATGCGCAGATGGCCCTGTTCTCGCCTTATGACGTCGAACGGCTGTACGGCAAACCTTTCGCCGATTGCGCCATCGGCGACCTCTATCCGCAGCTGGTGGCCGACGAGCGGGTCCGCAAGCGCTGGATCCGCGCCCGCGACCTGTTCCAGCGCCTGGCGGAGATCCAGTTTGAATCCGGCTACCCGTACATCATGTTTGAAGACACCGTGAACCGCGCCAGTCCAGTGGCCGGGCGGGTCACCATGAGCAATCTGTGTTCCGAGATCCTGCAGGTCAGTACGCCGTCCGCCTATAATGAAGACCTCAGCTATGCCCATATCGGGGAAGATATCTCCTGCAACCTCGGCTCGCTGAACATCGCCCATACCATGGACTCGCCGGATTTCGGCCGCACAATCGCCACCGCGGTGCGCGCCCTGACCGCCGTGTCCGACATGAGCGACATTCAGTCGGTTCCCTCGGTGGCGGCCGGCAACGCGGCCTCCCACGCCATCGGCCTGGGGCAGATGAATCTGCACGGTTACCTGGCGCGGGAGGGCATTGCCTACGGCAGCCCGGAGGGGCTGGACTTCACCAATATCTACTTCTACACCGTGACCTGGCACGCGCTGCACACCTCGATGCAGCTGGCCCGCGAGCGCGGCCAGCGCTTCGCCGGCTTCGAGCAGTCGCGCTACGCCAGCGGGGCGTACTTCGACAAATATCTGCAGGAGGAGTGGCAGCCGAAAACCGAACGGGTGCGCACGCTGTTCGCCCGCGCCGGCATCTCTCTGCCCGACCGGGAAAGCTGGCGCCAGCTGCGCGACGATGTCATGCGCTATGGCATCTACAATCGCTATCTGCAGGCGGTGCCGCCCACCGGCTCGATCTCGTACATCAACCATGCCACCTCCAGCATTCACCCGATCGTCTCGAAGATTGAGATCCGCAAAGAGGGGAAAACCGGACGGGTGTACTACCCCGCGCCATTTATGAACAACGACAATCTGGCCCTCTACCAGGATGCGTATGAGATAGGGCCGGAGAAGATCATTGACACTTACGCCGAGGCGACGCGCCACGTCGACCAGGGGCTGTCGCTGACCCTGTTCTTCCCCGATACCGCCACCACCCGCGATATCAACAAGGCGCAAATTTACGCCTGGAAGAAAGGCATCAAGACGCTCTACTACATCCGTCTGCGCCAGCTGGCGCTGGAAGGCACTGAAATTGAAGGCTGCGTGTCCTGCGCGCTGTAAGGAGAACAGGATGACCCATTTAACGCGCGTCAGCGCAATCAACTGGAACCGCATTGATGACGATAAAGATCTTGAGGTCTGGAACCGTCTCACCAGCAACTTCTGGCTGCCGGAGAAAGTGCCGCTGTCGAACGACATTCCCGCCTGGCAAACCCTCAGCGCGGCGGAGCAGCAGTTGACCATTCGCGTCTTTACCGGATTGACCCTGCTTGACACCATTCAGAACACCGTCGGCGCCCCGGCGCTAATGGCGGACGCCTTAACCCCGCATGAGGAGGCGGTGCTGTCGAACATCAGCTTTATGGAGGCGGTTCATGCCCGCTCTTACAGCTCCATATTTTCCACGCTGTGCCACAGCAAGGAAGTGGATGCCGCCTTCGCCTGGAGCGAAAGCTGTGATCCCCTGCAGCGCAAGGCGCAGCTGATGCTGGGTTACTATCAGGCCGACGAGCCGCTGAAGAAAAAAATCGCCAGCGTGTTCCTCGAATCCTTTCTCTTCTACTCCGGCTTCTGGCTGCCGATGTACTTCTCCAGCCGGGGAAAGCTGACCAACACTGCGGATCTGATCCGCCTGATCATTCGCGATGAAGCGGTGCATGGCTATTACATCGGCTACAAGTACCAGAAAGGACTGGAGATCGTCAGCCCCGGCAAGCGCGAAGAATTGAAAAATTTCGCCCTCGATCTGCTGATGGATCTTTACGACAACGAACTGGCCTACAGCCGGGAGCTGTACGGCGAGAGCGGCTGGTTCGACGACGTCAGCGCTTTCCTGTGCTATAACGCCAACAAAGCGCTGATGAACCTCGGCTACGAGGCGCTGTTCCCGGCGGAGATGGCGGCGGTCAATCCGGCAATCCTCGCAGCGCTGTCGCCCAACGCCGACGAAAACCATGACTTTTTCTCCGGTTCTGGCTCCTCCTACGTGATAGGAAAAATGGAAGAGACCGCCGACGACGACTGGGACTTTTAACCGTACTTTCACCAGGAATATCGCGACCGAATTCCTGGTGATCTATTTCGCAGAAAAGTGGGTTCATCTGTCAAATATTCTCTCCATGGCCTAACCGTCATCATCCCGTCATATTTAGCAGAAAACTGGTCTATTTCAGTCGAATTATCCAGAGATAATCAAAAAATATTACCCACAACAAATTACCGCTCAGCCCTTATATCACGGGGGCTGCGCCGCCATGTCCCTCACTCCATTTTGCCGAGAGTTTGTCATTAAGGGTTGTCACAGAATCTGAGTATGTTAGGGTGTAAAAAGATCATAATCACCATTGGGTACCGTATCGCAATAAACAAATAACAGGAACTTCTCTATTGCATGGCAATTAAATTAGAAATTAAAAATCTTTATAAGATATTTGGCGAGCACCCTCACCGTGCTTTCAAATATATTGAGAAAGGACTCAACAAAGCGCAAATACTGGAAAAAACGGGGCTGTCGCTTGGCGTCAAAGACGCCAGTCTGGCCATTGAAGAAGGCGAGATATTCGTCATCATGGGGCTCTCCGGTTCGGGGAAATCCACCATGGTTCGCCTTCTCAATCGCCTGATTGAACCCACCCGCGGCCAGGTGCTGATTGACGGGGTCGATATCGCGAAAATGTCGGACGCCGAGCTGCGCGAGGTGCGTCGTAAAAAAATTGCGATGGTTTTTCAGTCCTTTGCGCTGATGCCGCACATGAGCGTGCTCGACAACACGGCGTTTGGCATGGCGCTTGCCGGCGTCCCGGCCGCTGAGCGAGAGCAAAAAGCGCGGGAAGCGCTGCGGCAGGTGGGGCTGGAGAATTATGCCCACGCCTGGCCGGATGAACTCTCTGGCGGGATGCGTCAGCGCGTCGGTTTAGCCCGCGCCCTGGCGATTAATCCCGATATTCTGTTAATGGATGAAGCCTTCTCCGCGCTCGATCCGCTCATTCGCACCGAAATGCAGGATGAGCTGATCAAATTACAGGCTAAGCATCAGCGTACCATTGTCTTTATTTCCCATGACCTTGATGAAGCCATGCGAATTGGCGATCGTATCGCCATTATGCAAAATGGCGAAGTGGTCCAGGTCGGTACTCCGGATGAAATATTGAATAATCCGGCCAATGATTATGTCCGCACCTTCTTCCGCGGCGTCGATATTAGCCAGGTATTCAGCGCCAAAGATATTGCCCGTCGTAGTCCGGTCGGCCTGATTCGTAAAACGCCAGGTTTTGGCCCCCGCTCAGCGCTGAAATTATTACAGGATGAAGACCGGGAATATGGCTATGTCATCGAGCGTGGTAATCGCTTTGTCGGGATTGTGTCGATCGATTCTTTGAAAACCGCGCTCAGCGCCGGCCAGGGGATCGAGGCGGCGCTGATTGACGCCCCGCTGGCGGTGGAGGCGCAAACGCCGCTCAGCGATCTGCTCTCCCACGTCGGCCACGCCCCGTGCGCCGTCCCGGTGGTGGATGAAGAACAACAATATATTGGCATCATTTCCAAACGAATGTTGCTCCAGGCTTTAGATCGCGAGGGGGTGAATCATGGCTGATCAAACCAATCCGTGGGACAGCGCCCCGGCAACCGACAACGCCGCCCAGGCTGCAGACGCCTGGGGTGGCGCTTCTACTGCCGCGCCGACCAATGGCGGCGGCGCCGACTGGCTGCACAGCGCCCCGGCGCCGCAGCCGGAACAGTTCAATATCATGGATCCGTTCCATAAGACCCTGATCCCGCTCGACAGTTGGGTGACCCACGCCATCGACTGGATCGTGCTGCACTTCCGCCCGCTGTTCCAGGGGATCCGCGTGCCGATCGACTACATTCTCAGCGCCTTTCAGCAGCTGCTGTTGGGAATGCCGGCGCCAGTGGCGATTATCGTCTTCGCGCTGATCGCCTGGCAGATCTCCAGCCTCGGCATGGGGGTCGCCACCCTGGTATCGCTGATTGCCATCGGCGCCATCGGCGCGTGGTCGCAGGCGATGGTCACCCTGGCGCTGGTCCTCACCGCCCTGCTGTTCTGCATGATCATCGGCCTGCCGCTGGGGATCTGGCTGGCGCGCAGTCCGCGGGCGGCGAAAATTATCCGCCCACTGCTGGATGCCATGCAGACCACGCCGGCCTTCGTCTACCTGGTGCCGATCGTAATGCTGTTCGGCATCGGCAACGTGCCCGGCGTGGTGGTGACGATTATCTTCGCCCTGCCGCCGATCGTCCGTCTGACCATCCTCGGGATAAACCAGGTGCCTGCGGATCTGATCGAAGCGTCGCGCTCATTTGGCGCCAGCCCGCGCCAGCTGCTGTTTAAGGTGCAGCTGCCGCTGGCCATGCCCACCATTATGGCCGGGGTTAACCAGACCCTGATGCTGGCCCTGTCGATGGTAGTGATCGCCTCGATGATCGCCGTCGGCGGCCTCGGCCAGATGGTGCTGCGCGGTATCGGCCGCCTGGATATGGGCCTGGCGACCGTCGGCGGGGTGGGGATCGTGATCCTGGCGATTATTCTTGACCGCCTCACCCAGGCCGTCGGTCGCGACGCCCGCAGTCGCGGCAACCGCCGCTGGTACACCACCGGCCCGCTGGGGCTTATCACTCGCCCTTTCTGTCGATAAGTCGATAACAGCGCCGCTCCCCGGCACCAGCCGATGCCCGGGAGCGGCCCTTCCCGTTAAACAATAAGAGGAACCACCATGCGACATAGTACGATGTTGGCCACCGCCGCCTTTGCCACCCTGCTCGCCACCAGCGCCTTCGCCGCCGACCTGCCGGGTAAAGGGATTACGGTGAAGCCCGCTCAGAGCACTATCTCCGAAGAGAGCTTCCAGACCCTGCTGGTCAGTCGCGCGCTGGAGAAGCTGGGCTACACCGTCGAGAAACCCAGCGAAGTGGACTATAACGTTGCCTATACGTCGATTGCCGCCGGAGATACCACCTTTATCGCCACCAACTGGCAACCGCTGCACGATGACATGTACGCCGCGGCGGGCGGTGATAACAAATTCTATCGCAAAGGAGTGTACGTCTCAGGCGCCGCCCAGGGCTATTTGATCGACAAAAAAACCGCTGAGCAGTACCACATCACCTCCATCGATCAGCTCAAAGATCCGCAGATCGCCAAACTGTTTGATACCAACAATGACGGTAAAGCGGATCTCACCGGCTGTACCCCAGGATGGGGCTGCGAAGCAGTGATTAACCATCAGATTGACGCCTATGGCCTGAGCAAAACCGTCACCCATAACCAGGGCAACTACGCGGCGATGATGGCCGACACCATTGCCCGGTATAAAGAGGGTAAACCGGTGCTCTACTACACCTGGACGCCGTACTGGGTTAGCGACGTGCTGAAGCCTGGCAAGGACGTCGTCTGGCTGCAGGTGCCGTTCTCCTCCCTGCCGGGCGAACAGAAAAACATCGACACCAAACTGGCCAACGGCGCCAACTATGGCTTCCCGGTGAACACCATGCACATCGTCGCCAACAAAGCCTGGGCGGAGAAAAATCCGGCCGCCGCCACTCTGTTTAGCGTCATGAAGCTGCCGCTCGCCGACATCAACGCCGAGAATGCGATGATGCACGAAGGCCATGCTTCCGAAGCCGACATTAACGGCCACGTTGATGGCTGGATCAAAGCCCACCAGCCGCTGTTCGACAGCTGGGTGAAAACCGCCCTCGCCGCGCAGCAGTAAACCCGCTCACGGATAAGGCCCAGCGCCTTATCCGGCCCCCTTGCCCCCTTTCTCGTGGCCAGGTCATAGAAACGCGATTCCAGGAATTTCCATAGTGTTAAGGCGCATCGCGCTCTGTTAAGGTGGAGACATCGGTCAAATTGCCATCTTCACATGGATCCAGCGATAAGTTATTCATATGGAAAACCCCGCGCCCTTAACCTGTGCCTTACCTGAACGCGTCGCCACCGTCGGCGAAGGCATCAAAGACAGTCTCCCCATCGTCATCAGCTACCTTCCGGTGGCATTCGCCTTCGGACTCAATGCCACCCGGCTGGGCTTCACCCCGCTGGAAAGCCTGTTCTTCTCCTGCATTATTTACGCCGGCGCCAGCCAGTTTGTGATCACCGCCATGTTGGCCGCCGGCAGTTCGCTGTGGGTCGCCGCCCTGACGGTGATGGCGATGGATGTCCGCCACGTGCTGTATGGCCCCTCATTGCGCAGCCGCATTCGCTCAGCGCTGGATAAAAAGAAAACCGCCCTCTGGGCCTTCGGCCTGACCGATGAGGTTTTCGCCGCCGCTACCGCCAGGCTGGTTCGCGATAACCGCCGCTGGAGCGAAAACTGGATGCTCGGTCTCGCTTTTACCTCGTGGGCATCGTGGGTGTGCGGCACGCTGGCCGGCGCCTGGTCCGGCAACGGCCTGCTGGTGGATTATCCGGCGGTGGAAGCCGCCCTCGGCTTTATGCTGCCGGCGCTGTTTATGAGCTTCCTGCTGGCCTCTTTCCAGCGTCAGCAGTCACTCTGCGTCACGGCGGCGCTGGCGGGCGCGCTGGGCGGCATTCTGTTATTTTCCATTCCGGCGGCGATCCTCGCCGGAATTGTCTGCGGGTGTCTGACGGCGCTGCTTCAGGCCATGCTCAAGGGGATGCCGGATGAACAGTGAAGTCCTTCTGCTCGGGGTGATAGTCGGCGGCGTCAACTATCTCTTTCGCTATCTTCCTCTGCGTTTGCGCGCCGGCCACGCCCGTCCTGCCCGCCGCGGCCCGGTCAGCGTGCTGCTGGATACCATTGGCATCGCCTCGATTTGCGCGCTGCTGGTGGTCTCCAGCGTGCCGGAGATCCTCGCCGATGCCCATCGCCTGGCGCCGACGCTGACCGGCTTCCTGGTGCTGGGGGCCGCCTTTTGGAAAACCCGCAGCATCATTGTCCCGACCCTGCTGTCGGCGTTTGCCTATGGTCTGGCATGGAAAATCACCAACGGGCTCTAAGCTTTACGTATCAATTTTGGTCAATAATTCATTTGATTTATTTGTCACAATAGTTATTATATCGGCTGTAATTAATGAGGTCATACCCAAATGGATAGTTCGTTTACTCCCATTGAGCAAATGCTCAAGTTCCGCGCCAGCCGCCATGAAGATTTCCCGTTTCAGGAGATCCTGTTAACTCGTCTTTGCATGCATATGCAAGGTAAGCTGCTGGAAAATCGCAATAAAATGCTCAAAGCGCAGGGAATTAACGAGACATTATTTATGGCGCTGATTACGCTGGAGTCACAGGAAAACCACAGCATCCAGCCGTCCGAGCTGAGCTGTGCGCTGGGCTCGTCACGTACCAACGCCACCCGTATCGCTGATGAACTGGAAAAACGCGGCTGGATTGAGCGCCGCGAGAGCGATAACGATCGTCGCTGTTTGCATCTGCAACTGACCGAAAAGGGCCATCAGTTTTTGCGTGAAGTCCTGCCGCCGCAGCATAACTGCCTGCATCAGCTGTGGTCTTCACTTAGCACCAGCGAAAAAGATCAGCTCGAACACATCACCCGTAAACTCCTGAGCCGCCTTGATCAGATGGAAGAAGAAGGCGTGCTAGCGGACTCTCTACGCTAAGGGCGGCGTCGCTCAGCCCATTTTTACGTTGCAAGGAAAACAGCCAGGCCAGCAGATCTCTGCTGGCCTTTCTGATAAACAGGTCGGCTCAGCCGATGTGAAATAATAAGATCGTGGAGAATAACATGAGTGCAAATGCGGAGAGCCAAACCCCGCAGCAACCAGGCAGCAAAAAAGGAAAGCGTAAAGGCGCCCTTCTGTTGCTGACATTGCTCTTCATTATTATTGCCGTGGCATATGGGATTTACTGGTTTCTGGTACTGCGTCACTACGAAGAGACCGACGATGCCTACGTGGCAGGAAATCAGGTACAAATTATGGCTCAGGTCGCGGGCAGCGTGACCAAAGTCTGGGCTGACAACACGGACTACGTGCAGAAAGGCGATCCGCTGGTCACGCTCGATCGGACCGATGCCCAACAGGCGTTTGAAAAGGCTAAGACCCAACTGGCCGCCAGCGTCCGTCAGACCCGCCAGCAGATGATCAACAGCAAGCAGCTGCAGGCAAATATCGACGTCAAAAAAACCGCCCTCGCCCAGGCGCAGGCTGACCTGAACCGCCGCATCCCGCTGGGCGCCGCGAACCTCATTGGCCGCGAAGAGCTGCAGCACGCCCGCGATACCGTCGCCAGCGCACAGGCCGAACTCGACGTGGCAATCCAGCAGTACAACGCCAACCAGGCGATCGTGCTGGGCACCAGGCTGGAACAGCAGCCGGCGGTGCTCCAGGCGGCCACTGAAGTGCGTAACGCCTGGCTGGCCCTGCAGCGTACGCAGATCGTCAGCCCGATTAGCGGCTACGTTTCCCGTCGCTCGGTACAGCCTGGCGCGCAGATCGGCACCACCACGCCGCTGATGGCGGTGGTCCCGGCGACCAACCTGTGGATCGATGCTAACTTTAAAGAGACTCAGCTGGCGCATATGCGTATCGGCCAGCCGGCCACCGTGATCAGCGATATCTATGGCGATGACGTGAAATACACCGGTAAAGTGGTCGGTCTGGATATGGGCACCGGCAGCGCCTTCTCTCTGCTGCCGGCGCAGAATGCTACCGGCAACTGGATCAAAGTGGTACAGCGTCTGCCGGTTCGTATCGAGCTGGATGAAAAACAACTAGCGGAACACCCGCTGCGCATCGGCCTCTCGACGCTGGTGGAAGTCAACACCACCGATCGCGATGGTGAAATGCTGGCCAGCCAGGTGCGGAGCTCCCCGGTTTACGAGAGCAATGCCCGTGAAATCGCTCTCGATCCGGTTAATAAGCTGATAGACGAGATCATTCAGGCCAACGCCGGATAATTCGGGGTGAGTGTAATGCAACAGCAAAAACCGCTGGAAGGCGCGCAGCTGGTCATTATGACCATTGCGCTGTCGCTCGCGACGTTCATGCAGGTGCTGGATTCCACTATCGCCAACGTGGCGATCCCGACCATTGCCGGCAACCTTGGCTCGTCGCTGAGCCAGGGGACCTGGGTCATCACCTCGTTCGGGGTCGCTAACGCCATCTCCATCCCGATCACCGGCTGGCTGGCCAAGCGCGTCGGCGAGGTGAAGCTGTTCCTGTGGTCAACCACCGCCTTCGCCATTGCCTCCTGGGCCTGCGGCGTCTCCAACAGCCTGACGATGCTGATTTTCTTCCGCGTCATTCAGGGGGTCGTCGCCGGACCGCTGATCCCGCTGTCGCAAAGTCTGCTGCTCAGCAACTATCCCCCGGCGAAGCGCTCTATCGCTCTGGCGCTGTGGTCAATGACGGTGATTGTCGCGCCCATCTGCGGTCCGATCCTCGGCGGCTATATCAGCGATAACTATCACTGGGGCTGGATCTTCTTTATCAACGTGCCCATTGGCGTGGCGGTGGTGCTGATGACCCTGCAGACCCTGCGCAACCGGGAAACCAAAACCGAACAGCGGCGGATCGACGGCGTCGGTCTGGCGCTGCTGATCATCGGTATCGGTAGCCTGCAGGTGATGCTGGACCGGGGTAAAGAGCTGGACTGGTTCTCCTCCAATGAGATTATCATTCTGACCATCGTGGCGGTGGTGGCGATAAGCTTCCTGATCGTCTGGGAGCTAACCGACGATAACCCGATTGTCGATCTGTCGCTATTTAAGTCGCGCAACTTCACCATCGGCTGCCTCTGTATCAGTCTGGCCTATATGCTCTACTTCGGCGCCATCGTACTGCTGCCGCAGCTGTTGCAGGAGGTCTACGGCTACACCGCGACCTGGGCCGGCCTGGCGTCGGCGCCGGTGGGGGTGATCCCGGTCATTCTGTCGCCGATTATCGGCCGCTTCGCGCATAAGCTCGACATGCGGCGGCTGGTCACCTTCAGCTTTATTATGTACGCGGTCTGCTTCTACTGGCGCGCCTGGACCTTCGAACCGGGGATGGACTTTGGCGCCTCGGCGTGGCCACAGTTTATCCAGGGCTTCGCGGTGGCCTGCTTCTTCATGCCGTTGACCACCATCACCCTCTCCGGCCTGCCGCCGGAGCGGCTGGCGGCGGCGTCGAGCCTGTCGAACTTCACCCGTACCCTTGCCGGCTCCATCGGGACCTCGATCACCACCACCCTGTGGACCAACCGCGAGGCGCTGCATCATGCGCAGCTCACCGAATCGGTGACCCCCTTTAACCCCAACGCGCAGCAGATATACGATCAGCTGCAGGGCATGGGAATGACGCAGCAGCAGGCGTCCGGCTGGATAGCGCAGCAGATAACCAACCAGGGGCTGATTATCTCCGCCAACGAAATCTTCTGGATTTCTGCGGCTATTTTCATCCTGCTGTTGGGGCTGGTGTGGTTCGCCAGACCACCGTTCAGCGCCGGCGGAGGCGGCGGCGGCGCGCACTAAGCCTCACATAAAGGGACCTCCGGGTCCCTTTTTTACGGCGTCAGGTTGTCCAGTTCTCTCTAGTTTCTGTCTCGTTTGCGAAAGCCCGTCACCCTGCGCTCGGGCAGGATAAAGGCTGACCATTAAGGAGAACACTATGCTGAGCCATCCTGCTGAAAAGTACCGTCCCTATCCGCCGATCGCCCTGCCTGACCGCCGCTGGCCAGACCGGCAAATCAGTCACGCCCCGCGCTGGCTGTCGACTGACCTGCGCGACGGCAACCAGGCGCTGGCGGAGCCCATGGACAGCGCCCGCAAACTGCAGTTCTGGGATCTGCTGCTGGAGTGCGGCTTTAAAGAGATTGAAGTCGCCTTCCCTTCCGCCTCACAAACCGATTTCAACTTTGTCCGCCAGCTGATTGACGAACAGCGCATCCCGGAGGATGTCACCATCCAGGCGCTGACCCAGGCGCGAGACCCGCTGATCCTGCGCACCTTTGAGGCGCTGCGCGGCGCCCGCCGGGCTACCGTCCACCTCTACAATGCCACCGCGCCGCTGTTCCGCGAGCTGGTTTTCGGCATGGACAAGGCCGAGGTGATCGCCCTCGCGACCCGCGCCACCCGGCTTATCCGTCAGCAGTGCGAACAGCAGCCGGAGACCCGCTGGCAATATGAATATTCGCCTGAAACCTTCTGCTTCACCGAGCCCGAGTTTGCGCTTGAGATTTGCGAAGCGGTGGCGGATGTCTGGCAGCCCTGCGCCGAGCGACCGATGATCGTCAATCTGCCGGCGACGGTGGAAGTCAACACCCCCAACGTCTATGCCGATCAGATCGAGTATTTTTGCCGCCACTTCTCCCGCCGAAGCGAGGTCTGCATCAGCGTGCACCCGCATAACGATCGCGGCACCGGCGTCGCCAGCGCCGAGCTGGCGGTGATGGCCGGCGCCGATCGGGTAGAAGGCTGCCTGTTTGGCAACGGCGAACGCACCGGCAACGTCTGTCTGGTGACTTTGGCGATGAACCTCTACAGCCAGGGCATCGACCCTGAGCTTCGCTTCGAGCAGATGAACCGGGTGGTGGAGGTGGTGGAAAACTGCAACCAGATCCCCGTTCACCCGCGCCACCCGTGGGCGGGAAGTCTGGCTTACACCGCCTTCTCCGGCTCCCATCAGGATGCGATCAAAAAAGGGTTTGATGCCCGTCAGCCTGGCGATCCGTGGCAGATGCCCTACCTGCCCATTGACCCGCAGGATATTGGCTGCAGCTATGAGGCGGTGATCCGCGTCAACAGCCAGTCGGGGAAGAGCGGCAGCGCCTGGCTTATCGAACAAAATCATGGTCTGAAACTGCCCCGCGGGCTGCAGCAGGACTTCAGCCAGCACGTTCAGCAGGCCACCGATAGCGACGGCAAAGAGATGACCCACCATGCGCTGTGGCAGCTGTTCCGCACGCGCTACGGGCTGCAGGCGCAGCCGGCGCTGCTCGATTATCAGAGCGCCAGCCAGCAGGATGGCCAGCTTTCCCTGCAGGCAACGCTGCGTCACCACGGCGAAACCCGACGCCTGCAGGGCCAGGGCAACGGCCTGCTCTCCGCCGCAGCCAGCGGGCTCAGCGCGCTGTTTCGGCAGCCGTTTATGATCAAGGACTATCATGAGCATACGCTCGGCGCGCGCAGCGACAGCCGGTCGGTGGCCTATATCCGCTGCGTTTTTCCGCAAGGAGAAAGCTACTGGGGCGTGGGTATCGATAATGACGTGGCGCGCGCCTCGCTGCAGGCGCTGTGCAATGCGCTCAGCGCCGCCGATCAGGCCGGGGGACGAAAATAGTCGCTGGGGGCGACGCCCATCACCCGACGAAACATGGCGCTGAAGGCGCTGTGGCTACCGTAGCCCAGCTCCAGCGCCACCCGCAGCACGGAGTGGCCCTGCGCCAGGCGCACCAGCGCTTCCATTAGCTTCGCCCGGCGCACCCACTCGCTCCACGTCAGGCTAGTCTGCTGCTGAAAATGGCGGTTTAGGGTTCGCTCGCTCATGCTGCACGCCTTCGCCGCCTGGCCGCTGCTCCAGGCCTCCCCCGGCGCCTCGCGTACCTGCTGGCACAGCCGACGCAGCGTTTCGCTTTGCGGCTCCGGCAGGCCAAACGGCAGGATCGCCATCCCGCGGATCTCATCGAGGATCAGTTCATAAATTCTTTCGTCGCGGCTGGCGGGGGCATAGCGTTCCGCCAGCGCCAGGGATGACACGATCAGTTCCCGCAGCAGCGGCGTGATCTGTACGATCTGGCAGCCCGCCGGAAGATCGGCGCGCGCCAGCGGATCGATAAACAGGGTGCGCGCCGCCACGTTGCCGGTCATGCGCAGCGCGTGCGGCGTTCCCGCCGGCAGCCAGACGCCGCGCCCGGGCGGCACCACCCAGTAGCCTACCGGCGTCGCGACCCGCACCACGCCGCTTAGTATATGCAGCAGCTGGGCGCAGTCATGCTGATGCCAGTCTTCCTGGTCACCGTGGGCATAATCATGGGCAAAGGGCACCAGTGGGCGGTGCTGAAAGGAGAAGGAAAGCGTCGTCGTCATCGCGGCGTCAGAAGAGCGGCCCGGCGACAGGCGTCGGGCCGTGGCGGAAGCACTAGATGTGCAGTTCCTGCAGTTTTTCTTTCGGCAACGCCAGTTCGTCGTTGCTGTTGATGCGCACATCGCGCTCAATGATATGGCGAGCGATGTCCTGGGCCTCTTCCAGCGAGTGCATGGTGTAAGTCCCGCACTGGTAGACGTTGAGCTCCGGGATCTGGTTCTGATCTTTCACCTTCAGCACATCGGCCATCGCCGCTTTCCAGGCGTCAGCGACGCGCTGCTCGTCCGGCGTACCAATCAGGCTCATATAGAAGCCGGTGCGGCAGCCCATTGGCGAAATGTCGATAATTTCCACGCCATTCCCGTTCAGATGATCGCGCATAAAGCCCGCGAACAGATGCTCCAGGGTGTGGATACCGCGTTCCGGCATCACTTCCTGGTTCGGTACGCAGAAGCGCAGATCGAAAACGGTGATTTCATCGCCATGCGGCGTGTTCATTTTCTTCGCGACACGCACCGCTGGGGCTTCCATTCGGGTATGGTCGACTGTGAAACTATCTAACAACGGCATTCGTCACCTCCGGGAGTGAATTTTTTTAAAATAAAATGAACTCTTTGTTCAGCCGCGAGTCTCAGTATATGAAAGACGCGCATTTATTATCATCATCATCCCTGAATCAGAGATGAAAGTTTGGCCACAGTGATGTGGCCTTTTTCTTTTCCAGCGCTACGCGTGCCGCGCCAGCAGCGCCTCAAACGGCTCGCTGTCTTCAGCTTCCACTTTCTTTTGTCGCGCCACCGACGCGTCGCGCTCGGCGATAAAATCGTCTTCGCTCAGGATCTCCAGCGGCTCTTCGCGCAGCTGCGTCCGGTAACGATCGGCAAGCGCACGGCCGGTACCGCCAATGCCTTCTTCAATCATAGAACGCAGAATGCGGGCTGAGAAGGTTAATTCCGGATCGTCAAAGCAGGCCAGCAGCTCGTCGCAGACCTGCTGATATGCCTGGCCACCGTGGATACTGTCCAGGGTCTGCGCCACGCGGCGTAAATCGCGGAACAGATCTTTGCCCACCTGAGCCAGCGGGAACTGCGCGCTTTCGCAGCCAATCCCCAGCGTTAAGCCCGGCTTACGCCCTTCCAGAATAACCCGATTCCAGTTGGTGCGGGTGCACAGCAGCTCATCGCTGCTCATCTCCGGCGCGTCGGCCAGCGCGCACCAGACCATAAACAGGTCGAGGAAACGCACCTGCTGGGCGTCAACGCCGATCGGCGAGAACGGATTGATATCCAGCGAACGCACTTCGATATACTCAATACCACCGCGCAACAGCGCATCGGACGGGGTTTCGCCCCGACGGGTGACGCGTTTCGGGCGGATCGGCGCATAAAGTTCATTTTCAATCTGCAGAATGTTGCTGTTGATCTGCAGATACTTGCCGTCTTTCTGCAGCCCGATTTTAGCGTACTCTTCCGACGGCGTTTTAATCGCCCGCTTCAATCCTGCCACATACTCGTGCAGATCGTTAAACGTAATTCCGAGATTGCTTTGCGACTTATTGGTATAACCAAGGTCGCTGAGGCGCAGCGAGGTGGCATACGGCAGGTAATACATGCCGTTGCCCGTTTCCTCAAAGGGCAGCGTTGTCGGTTTGCCTTGCAGGAATGAGGAGCAAATCGCCGGCGAGGCGCCAAACAGATAGGGGATCACCCAGCCAAAGCGATAGTAGTTACGAATTGAGCGGAAATAGCCCGCCGAAATGGCCTCTTTACCACTCTCGGCATCCTCCACACCACATTTTGCCTGCCAGAAGGCCATCGGTAGGGAGAAGTTATAGTGCACGCCGGAGATAGTCTGCATCAGCGCGCCATAGCGGTTCTTCAGCCCCTCGCGATATAGCGTTTTCAGGCGCCCCACGTTAGAGGTGCCGTACTGCGCCAGCTCAATATCCTGACCGGGGGCGATATAGCATGGCATGCTCAGCGGCCACATCCGCTCGTCGCCAAGCTGACGCGCGGTATAGCGATGGACATCGCGCATAAAGGTCAGCATATGCTCAATATCGCCATCTACTGGCGTAATGAACTCAAGTAAAGCTTCGGCAAAATCGGTGGTAATCCATTTATGCGTTAGCGCTGAGCCTAACGCCGGAGGGTGACCGGTCGTTGCAAGGGTGCCGTCTGCGTTCACGCGCAGCGTTTCCCGCTCCAGACCACGTTGAATACCCTGCAGAGCCTGCGGATGTTTTTCCAGCCAGGCCAGCGCCTGTGATACGTCCGGGATCAATTTGACCTCCCGCCTGTCGAAATCGTTTGAATAAGCATAATTGTAATGGATGAACTGTCAGTCCAATTAGTGCCACCACGTCATGCCCTGAAGCGTCGCTGCCGCAATAGCGATATAGCGCAGCGCCTTACCAAGGCATAAGAAAAAGAGTACCGGTCCCCAGGAAATGCGCATCCATCCCGCCAGCAAACACAGTAAATCGCCGACAACCGGCGCCCAGCTCAGTAAGAGCGTGACCGCGCCGTAGCGCTTAAGCCAGCCGGCCGCCCGCTCCTGCCAGCGCGAGGTTTTGCGCAGCGGAAACAAGCGCCCCAGAATAACGTTAGTTACCCCTCCAAGGCTATTGCCGATTGTTGCTATTAATACTAACCACCACGGATGACTGACCCCTGCAAGTAGCATAGCCACCAGCACAACCTCCGAATTGCCGGGGAGCAGCGTGGCGCTTAAAAAGCTACTGGCAAACAGCGAGGTGAGTGACAGCGCGTCGCTCACAGCAAACGCACGTCAACTGCGTCCATTCCCGCGCGCTTCGCCGCCTGCAGACCAAAGTCGGCATCTTCGAAGACGACGCATTTTTCCGGCGCGACGCCCATGCGCTCGGCGCACAGCAGGAAGGTATCGGGCGCGGGTTTATGGTTGACCACATGATCGGCCGCCACCACCGCGGAGAAGTAATGACGCAGCCCCAGGTGCGCCAGCAGTGCTTCGGCGACGGCGCTCTCGCTGCCGGTTCCCACCGACATCGGGCGACGGCCGTGCCATGCCTTAACCACCTCAATCAGCGGCAACGGGCGTACGCTGTCCAGCAGCATCGCTTTGACGGCCTGGGTTTTTTCCTGCGCCAGGCGATGTGGATCGAGATCGGCCTGGTTGAGTTCGATAATCGCCTGGGCGATTCGCCAGGTTGGTGAGCCATTGAGCGCGACCATCGCCTGTTCGTCGAAACGCATACCGTAGCGGCCCAACACCTCGTTCCATGCCTGCCGATGGGTCGGCTCGGTATCGAGAATGGTGCCATCCATATCAAAGATCAGTCCTGCGTAACCTTCGTACATTGTCTTCTCACCAACCGGTTTGGGAATGATTACTGTAACGCAAAAGCCCGCCGTTGTCGCGGCCAGCGGCGCAGACGACAAAGGCGCCCTCAGGCGCCCCCAAACATTAGGCCGGATAACCAGCCTTATTTAATACGCAGATCGTTCTCGACCATTCGCACGCCCTGCACTCGGCGTGTGACTTCTACGGCTCGTTTAGCGCTCTCCGCGGAGGAGACAAATCCGCTCAGCTGGACGCGGCCTTTAAAGGTCTGGACGCTAATTTCTGAGGACTTAATGTCTTTATCGTTAAAGAGCGCCGTTTTCACCTTGGTGGTCACCACGGTATCGTCAATATAGCCGCCCGTACTCTCCTTTGTAGCCGATCCCGCACAGCCAGCGAGGGCCGTCGTTACCAGCAGCGTCGCGCAAAAAGCAGGTATTGCTTTGAACCATTTCATGGATTTCTCTCCTTGCATTTATCTCAGCCTGATAACGCTGATATACAAGGATAAATTATAGTGGAAAGCGCGTCTTGCCAATAAAAAAGTCAGGATGAAGCCAGTGATGGAAAACGAGGTAATCGGGATGGTGAGAGAAGAGTGAAGATTATGCATTCAGAACGGGTGCTGCGATAATTTCGCAGCCTATGCAACAACATCGTCGTTGTTACTGAGGAGAATATGGTGCATCCGGGAGGATGACTCGGCTACGCCTCGCCCTTCGGGCCGTTGCTTACGCAACGTTATCCCCCTGGTGCTGGCGATGATTTCGCAGACCATAAAACAACGTCGTCGCTGTTACTAAGGAGAATATGGTGCATCCGGGAGGATTCGAACCTCCGACCGCTCGGTTCGTAGCCGAGTACTCTATCCAGCTGAGCTACGGATGCAAAATGGCGGTGAGGCGGGGATTCGAACCCCGGATGCAGCTTTTGACCGCATACTCCCTTAGCAGGGGAGCGCCTTCAGCCTCTCGGCCACCTCACCACACACGCCTCTTTCGAGTGCTTCGAAGAACTTGTTTCTGCTCTTCGTCGCTGCGATGGCGCACATATTACTTTCTGGTACTTATAAGTCAAACACTTTTTCGAGACCTTTTTTCGTTTGCACACTTCGCACGCAATTCGCGTGCAAAAACGGCAAAAAGGGCAATTTATCAACAGGAAATCAGCCCTGACGCTGGCATAACGCCAAACGACCAAAGCGGCAAAGGGTAATGAAAAGCGGTATGGCGCAGGGGGAAAAAACAGAAAAAGGGAAAAAGCGGCGGTAAGTGATGCGCCTCACTGCACAGCGAGGCGCGGAAACCTTAGTAACTGGACTGCTGGGATTTTTCAGCCTGAATACGCTGGTAGATCTCTTCACGGTGAACAGACACTTCTTTAGGGGCGTTTACGCCAATACGAACCTGGTTACCCTTCACCCCTAAAACTGTCACAGTGACCTCATCTCCAATCATGAGGGTCTCACCAACTCGACGAGTCAGAATCAGCATTCTTTGCTCCTTGAAAGATTAAAAGAGTCGGGTCTCTCGTATCCCGGCATTATCCATCATATAACGCCAAAAAGTAAGCGATGACAAATACCTTAGGGTATAAGCAGTCATGGCATCACATTCTGTTAAACCTAAGTTTAGCCGATATACACAATTTCAACCCGACTTTATCGTTATCAGTGTTTCTGACGCAAGGTGCCGCAACCCTCTGGTTATGGCACCTATACCCGTCATACTTCAAGTTGCATGTGTGTTGGCTTTCCTCGCTCACCCCAGTCACTTACTTGAGTAAGCTCCTGGGGATTCGCTGCGTCGCCGCCTTCCTGCAACTCGAATTATTTAGGGTAAATGCGTTTATAGTTATTACAGTTTTGCGCTGACCCAGCCTTTCACACTGGCTAACGCTGCAGGGAGAGCAGACGCATCGGTACCACCGGCCTGCGCCATATCCGGACGACCGCCCCCTTTACCGCCCACCTGCTGAGCGACCATACCAACCAGCTCCCCTGCTTTCACGCGGTCTGTCACATCCTTAGACACACCTGCAATCAGAGAAACCTTACCATCCGCTACCGTAGCTAATACAACGATCGTCGAACCGAGCTGGTTCTTCAGATCGTCAACCATGGTACGCAGCATTTTCGGCTCAACGCCGGTCAGTTCGCTGACCAGCAGCTTAACGCCGTTAATCTCTTCCGCTTTGCTGGAGAGGTTTGCGCTCTCCTGCGCCGCAGCCTGCTCTTTCAGCTGCTGCAGCTCTTTTTCCAGCTGACGGGTACGCTCCAGCGCGGCGCGAACCTTCTCGCCGAGATTGTGGCTGTCACCCTTCAGCAGCTGAGCGATATCATTGAGCTGATCGCTCTGCGCATGCAGGATGGCCATCGCGCCTTCGCCAGTCACCGCTTCGATACGGCGCACGCCAGCAGCGGTGCCGGACTCTGACGTGATGCGGAACAGGCCGATATCGCCGGTACGCGCCGCGTGAGTCCCGCCGCACAGCTCCGTGGAGAAGTCGCCCATCCGCAGAACGCGCACGCGATCGTCGTATTTCTCGCCAAACAGCGCCATGGCGCCGGATGCGCGCGCGGCATCGATATCCATAATGTTGGTTTCGATAGCCAGGTTACGACGGATCTGCGCGTTGACCAGGTCTTCCACCGCACGAATTTCTTCCGGCTTCATCGCTTCAAAATGCGAGAAGTCAAAGCGCAGCGCTTTATCATTGACCAGCGAACCTTTCTGCGCCACATGGGTGCCGAGCACCTGGCGCAGCGCCGCGTGCATCAGGTGCGTCGCGGAGTGGTTGAGACGGATACGCTGACGGCGAGCCTCATCTACGTCGGCCTGCACCGCGTCACCCACTTTCAGTGAGCCGCTGGCGACTTTACCGATATGACCAATAGCCTGGCCGTACTTCTGCGTGTCGCTGACTGCGAAGGAGAAGCCCGCGCCTTTTAATTCGCCTTTATCGCCCACCTGGCCGCCGGACTCCGCATAGAACGGGGTCTGGTCAAGGATCACCACCGCTTCCTGGCCAGCGCTAACGCTATCCACCGCTTTGCCGTCGATAAACAGGGCGGTAACCTTGCCGTTCAGCTCCAGATGATCGTAGCCTTTAAATTCAGAGGCGCCGTCAACGCGGATCATCGCATTATAGTCGGCGCCGAAACCGCTGGACTCGCGCGCGCGGCGGCGCTGCTCTTCCATCGCGGCTTCAAAACCAGCTTCGTCAACCTTGATGTTGCGCTCGCGGCACACATCGGCGGTCAGGTCGACCGGGAAGCCGTAGGTGTCGTACAGACGGAAGGCGGTTTCGCCGTCCAGGGTGTCGCCTTTCAGCTTCGACAGCTCCTCATCCAGCAGCGCCAGGCCGCGCTCGAGGGTGCGGGCAAACTGCTCTTCTTCGGTTTTCAGCACCTGCTCAACCTGAGCCTGCTGCTGCTTCAGCTCGTCGCCGGCGGAGCCCATCACATCGATCAGCGGGGCAACCAGTTTCCAGAAGAAGGTGTCCTTCGCGCCCAGCATGTTGCCGTGACGGATCGCGCGGCGAATGATACGACGCAGCACGTAGCCGCGGTTTTCATTCGACGGGATCACGCCGTCGGCAACCAGGAAGGCGCAGGAGCGAATGTGGTCGGCGATAACGCGCAGCGACTTGTTCGTCAGATCGGTCGCGCCGGTGACTTTCGCCACGCTGGCGATCAGATCGCGGAACAGGTCGATGTCATAGTTGGAGTTAACGTGCTGCAGCACCGCGGCAATACGCTCCAGACCCATACCGGTGTCGACGGACGGCTTCGGCAGCGGCTCCATGGTACCGTCAGCCTGACGGTTGAACTGCATGAAGACGATGTTCCAAATCTCAATGTAACGGTCGCCATCTTCTTCCGGGCTTCCCGGAGGGCCGCCCCAGATGTGATCGCCGTGGTCAAAGAAGATTTCGGTGCACGGGCCGCACGGACCGGTGTCGCCCATCTGCCAGAAGTTGTCAGAAGCAAACGGCGCGCCTTTGTTGTCGCCGATGCGGATAATACGCTCGCGCGGAACGCCTACTTCATTGGCCCAGATGTCGAAAGCTTCGTCATCGGTCTCGTAAACGGTAACCCACAGTTTTTCTTTCGGCAGCGCGAACCAGTTCTCACCGGTCAGCAGTTCCCACGCGTATTTGATGGCATCCTGCTTGAAGTAATCGCCAAAGCTGAAGTTGCCCAGCATTTCAAAGAAGGTGTGGTGACGCGCGGTGTAACCGACGTTTTCCAGATCGTTGTGTTTACCACCCGCACGCACGCAACGCTGTGCGGTGGTCGCACGCGAATAATTACGTTTGTCGAGACCAAGGAAGACATCCTTGAACTGGTTCATCCCTGCATTGGTAAACAGCAGGGTCGGATCGTTGTGCGGCACCAGGGAGCTGCTGGCAACTACCTGATGTCCCTTGCTATGGAAAAAGTCGAGAAACGCCTGACGGATCTCAGCGGTGCTCTTGCTCATAATTATCCTGAAATCAAGCTACACGTCATCCTTCAAGTCGCCTCTGTCCTGGCTGCGCTTGCTCTTCCGGCACCGAACTGACGTACGTTGCGAAAGAGAGTCTCTCTTGCCGCCCTGATGCAGCTTGAATGATTTTGTGTAAAGGAATAATCGCCCAGGCCGCTGCCTGCACAGTCACAACCAGCGGCCCGACGGAATAAAGTGGGAATAAGATAAGTTTTCTTTACGGCGAAGTAAAATCCCGGATGGGTCAATCTGCAAAATTTCGCCAGATTTCCTGGATATCTTCCATCAGGTAGCCGCGGTAAAGCAGGAATCGCTGAACTTTCACTTTTTCAGTAAAGGCGGAAGGTAACGGTTCGCCGTATTTACGCTGTGCCTGCTCCCTGGCAAGGCTCACCCAGTCGATATCGCATTCGCGCATCGCCTGGTCAACGACCTGGCGCGCAATGCCTTTCTGGCTGAGCTCCTGGCGAATGCGCGCCGGACCATAGCCTTTGCGGCTCCGGCTGGCGATGAACTGGCCGACGAAGCGGTTGTCGTCAAGGTAGCGGTTTTCGATACACCAGGCGACAACCTGCTCCAGCTCGTCGGGGGTGGCGTCCAGCGCCTCAGGACCGTTTTTGCTCATCACCGGAGCGACCAGCTTGCGTCGCAGCTCCTGCTCGCTGTGGTCGCGCATCGCCAGAATGCGGATAGCACGGTCCAGCAGGCGGGCGTAGCCGGAGCGGCGTGATGAAGGTTCAGTCACAGGCACCTCGATAATCTCACAAAGCAAAAGGGCTGCCTAAGCAGCCCTGTCAGTCTTGCAGACGATATCAGAAATCCTGTTCGGTTTCTTCTGCGTCGTTGCCGTCAACAACGAAGTCTGGCTTCGCATCCTGATTGTTGAGCAGCAGTTCGCGCACTTTCTTCTCAATCTCTTTCGCCGCCGCCGGGTTCTCTTTCAGCCAGGTGATCGCGTTCGCTTTACCCTGACCGATTTTGTCGCCGTTGTAGCTATACCAGGCACCCGCTTTCTCAATCAGCTTCTCTTTCACGCCGAGGTCTACCAGCTCGCCGTAGAAGTTGATGCCTTCGCCGTAGAGGATCTGGAATTCGGCCTGTTTAAACGGCGCGGCGATCTTGTTTTTCACCACTTTGACGCGGGTTTCGCTGCCGACGACGTTGTCGCCCTCTTTCACCGCGCCGATGCGGCGAATGTCCAGACGCACAGAGGCGTAGAACTTCAGCGCGTTACCACCGGTAGTGGTTTCCGGGTTACCGAACATCACGCCAATTTTCATACGGATCTGGTTGATAAAGATCAGCAGCGTGTTGGACTGCTTCAGGTTACCCGCCAGCTTACGCATCGCCTGGCTCATCATACGCGCCGCAAGGCCCATGTGAGAGTCGCCGATTTCGCCTTCGATTTCCGCTTTCGGCGTCAACGCCGCGACGGAGTCGACGACGATAACATCAACCGCACCAGAGCGCGCCAGCGCGTCACAGATCTCCAGCGCCTGCTCGCCGGTGTCCGGCTGAGAACACAGCAGGTTGTCGATATCGACGCCCAGTTTGCGTGCATAGACAGGATCCAGCGCATGTTCAGCATCGATGAACGCACAGGTTTTACCTTCACGCTGCGCTGCGGCGATAACCTGTAGCGTCAGGGTGGTTTTACCGGAGGATTCCGGACCGTAGATCTCGACGATACGGCCCATTGGCAGACCGCCGGCGCCCAGCGCGATATCCAGAGAAAGCGAGCCGGTGGAGATGGTTTCCACATCCATGGTGCGGTCTTCACCCAGGCGCATGATGGAGCCTTTACCGAATTGCTTTTCGATCTGGCCCAGTGCAGCCGCCAACGCTTTCTGTTTGTTTTCGTCGATCGCCATTGTTACTCCTAATCATGCAGGGTAAAGCGTGTTCGCTTCGCCGTTAATATTTGTTCAGTTGAGGCAATTATACTGTATGGTCATACAGTATCAAGTGTTTTGTAGAAATTGTTGCCAGAGCAGATTTAGCGCATAGGCCGTCGCCTGACGACGCACCGCTTCGCGGTCTCCGGCAAAGCATTCCCGCCGCGTCACCCCTTGCCCGCTCACGCTGGCGACGCCGAACCATACCGTGCCGACCGGCTTTTCGACGCTGCCGCCATCCGGCCCGGCGACGCCGCTAACGGAGATGGCATAATCCGCACGCGCCGCGCGCAGCGCGCCAATCGCCATCTCCACCACCACCGGTTCGCTTACCGCGCCGTTGTCGCGCAGCGTCGCTTCGCTGACGCCGATCATTTGCGATTTAGCTTCGTTGCTGTAGGTGACAAAGCCGCGTTCAAACCACGCCGAGCTGCCGGCAATATCGGTGATCGCTTTCGCAATCCAGCCGCCGGTACAGGATTCCGCCGTGGTCACCGTCGCCCCACGCGCCTTCAGCGCCCGGCCAATCTTCTCGCTTAGCTGCATTAATTCTGAATCGGTCATTATCGCCCCGCTTTGCTCTGGATAAAGAGGCCATCAAAGATAGCACTTTCGACAGAGATATGGGGATGAAGCGGCGATTTTACGAGGGGGGATCCAGAAATGGGTCGTCCTGTGATAACCAGGACGACCAGACAACCTGTTACTTCATGCTGTTAGCGATAAGCTCAACGTTGTGACGCATCATTTTGACGTAACTATCGGCGACGCCGCCCGGCTTAGATAGCGCTTCCGGATAGAGTTCGCCCCCCGGCTGCGCGCCGGTGGCGCTGGCAATCTGCTTCACCAGCCGCGGGTCAAGCTGGTTCTCCATAAACCAGGTATGGACGCCATCCGCTTTGATTTGCTTAATCAGCGCCGCCACCTGCGCCGCGCTGGCCTCGCTCTCTGAAGAGAGCCCCTGTGGCGCGAGGAAGGTCACGTGATAAGCCCGGCCAAAATAGCCGAAAGCGTCATGGCTGGTCAGGACCTTGCGCTTGGCCAGCGGAATGGCGCTGAATTGCGCTTTCGCCCAGCCGTCGAGAGACGTCAGCTGGTCGATATAGCGCTTGCCGCTGCTGGTCAACGCCGCTTTATCTTCCGGGTCGGCTTTCACCAGACCATCGAGGATATTCTGCGCATACAATGCGCCGTTCGCTGCGCTGTTCCAGGCGTGGGGATCGGTCACCGTTTTACCCTCTTCATCAAGGGCATGGGTCTTGACGCCTTTCGATGCCACCACCAGCTCGCCCTTAAAACCAGAGGCCTTAATCAGGCGATCCAGCCACCCTTCCAGCCCCAGGCCGTTAACCACCACCACGTCGGCCTTGCTGAGCAGCGCGCTATCCTTCGGAGACGGTTCGAAGGTGTGCGGATCGCCGTCCGGGCCGACCAGGGTATCCACATGGACA